>ERZ856578.2293-NODE-2293-length-32086-cov-32.882408_pt1 | contig 32086 bp, 28 predicted proteins | sample MGYA00514384_ERZ856578 | MGnify/ENA primary metagenome ERZ856578 (study PRJEB29103, sample SAMN06111958) | human gut metagenome | biome: human gut; feature: ankylosing spondylitis patient; material: healthy_person | host: Homo sapiens | place: China:Hangzhou... | reverse complement strand
AAAGCGCCTGTATAAGAAGTTGGATATTGTGAGCCATCCACTGTGCTTCCATCTTTATGAATTCCAATAGCCACATATCCAGATCCGGAAATGTATTCCACAAGTGGGCCGCCACTAAATCCACCTGTCAGATTCCAATCGCCTTTGAGATATTTAGACGTTTGACTTTTTATATGGCCGGAGGATTTACACATTTTATGGTACGAACTGTGTACCATACTGGGATTTCATTATAGGAACAAGTTTTTACAGCGCACCGTCAGAACGGACATTGTCATAGTTCAGCACACCCGCGAAGAACGCAAGCGCCAATCCCTGGCCCCAGCCCTGAATCCAGTCGCGGCTGATGCTGCGGTAACCGTCGGCATCTTTCATAACCGCGGTGCCGCCGGAAACATTCAGCACGCGGCCATCCGGGCTGACGTTTGCCAGCATACCGGGGATAGATTTATTGATGTACTTGATGTGCAGCGGGTTGCCCTTGGCGATCATGGCGGCAGCGATGCCGGCGCTGGCGCTGACTTCCTCATAAGAAGTTTCATCGTCCACAATGGTGCGCCACAGGCCGTTTTCGGTCTGGTAAAGCTTAAGTGCGGCAAGCTGGTCGTTCAGGCTGCCGACAACATCCAAAAACTTGGGGTACAGGTAGCACTGCGGCAGGCGAATGCCCACCTGAGACATGGTATACGCGGCCCAGGCATTGGCGCGGCCCCACTTGATGCCGGACATGTGGTCCCCGGTAATATTGTTGTAGCCGTGGTAGTACAGCCCGCTTTCAGGGTCCTGCAAATATTTGATATGCCAGTAATACTGGTTCAGCGCGTCATCAATCAGCTGTTCATCTTTCAGCAGCACACCCATGCGCAGAAGGAAAAAGCCTGCCATAAACAGGGTATCGGCCCATGCCTGCTCCGGAAAATCATTGTTGACGGAGACCGTGTGCTGTAAAACATGGTCGCCAAAGCGCAGGGCTTCTTTTTCCAGATACTCCACCTTGCTCTTGGCAATGTTCAGATACTTCTCGTCGCCGGTGTGCTGGTACAGCGTGATCAGACAATGTCCCATCGAACAGGTATTGACCGTCCAGCGGGGCAGGCCCAGCTCAATATATTCATCCACGCGGTCCTTGACCAGCTGCAAATAACGTTCATTTTTCGTAACTTCGTAAGCCTCACAGATGCCGTAATACGCCACGCCGCAGGGCCAATCCCAGGTCATATCCATGCGCATGGTGCGGCCAACGATCTTATCAATTGTTGCTTCGATCTGCACCTTATCAAAAATCAGGTTTGCCATTTTCGTTGCTCCTTTTATTTCATGCGTTTCTTTTCAATGCTTTGCTGCATCTGATGCAAAATTTTTATATCTGCGGGGGCGCATTCCAGGATAACTTCATCCCGGATCAGCGGTGTTTCGGGTGCGTATTGGGCCAGCCAGTCCAGAATGGGGGCATAGTTCATCTGCCCCTTGCCAAGGCCGACCAGCGTTTTGGTGCCATCGGGTTCAATGCGGCAATCTTTACAGTGCATCGCGCCCAGCTGCTTGCCAATGACCGCCAGCCAGCTTTTCCAATGATCTGCCTGGAAGGCTGCATTCTGGGCATCCTTTGTGGTAAACAGATTTACCGGGTCAAAAATGACCTTTATATTATTCGGGGCATCCACGGCCTGCAATAGCTCGGCCAAAATTTCCGGGCTGCACAAGGGGTGGATCGCCACCGGCTCCACGCCAAAAACTGCGTCCAGCCGCACAGCTTCTTCAGCAATGCGCTGCAAGCTGTCCAGCATCAGCGGGCGGCGCAGGGCTTTTTCTTCATCGGACAAGGCGGTCCAGGAAGTCTCGCTGCCAACCATTCTGGCACCCACCTGCTTTGCGTACCTCAGGCAGCGCTTCACATTTTCTACCCCGGCAAGGCGGGCGGGCTCATCGGGCGCGCTCAAATCCATGTAGCAGCTTAATACGGTGATTTCGATATCCTCGGCATCAAATGCCTGAAAAATTGCGGAAAGCTGTGCATCTGTGACCGATGCAAAATCTTCAATGCCTTCAATCGCCCGCGGCATTGCCAGCTGCGCACCAGTATACCCGGCAGTGTGCAGAATGTGCGCTAGTTGGACGGGGGTATGTTTGCCGTAGTCATGGGCACGGCAGCCGATACGGATCATTGTGCAAACCTCCTATTCGTGGGTACCTGCACAGCGGGGGAGATAAACAAAATTTGGAGCATCCGGCCCCTGCTGTTCTTTGGCAAAATGCTCAAAGTGACTTTCTGGGTCAACAGCAAGCCATTCTTGCAGCTCGGCGCTTGGTACACCGGATTGGTGGCGGATATTTACATGGGTACGCGGTTCTTCCAGATAAGAAAACAGCAGGTTTTCCTGTACACTGATCAGATGCCAGCGATCCCCCTCCAGCAAGCCCTCGCTCACCAGCTTTAGATGGTACTCCATGTAGCTGCACCATTTATCCGGTTTCAAAACGGCAATGCGCCCATGCTGTGCACCGGAATGGCGCTCACGCAGCCAATCGCCGGCAGTGGTGGGGATATCGTGGTAAAAATACGGCTGCATTGCTACCCAGCGGCGGGGCAGGGCTTCGCCCACGGCAGCGGGCCATGGGCAAAGCAGTGCATCCAGCAGGGGCGACAACCCATCCGGCGCAAGCGCTGTGCCGACAGATTCAAGGTACAGGAACAAGTGCGCCTGATACCGAAACAGCGAAGCTGTCAGCAGCTGGTGTGCTTGGCGCAGCCCCTCAACGGTTTGGGAAAATTCCTGCATGGCAGCAGCAAGAGATACCGCATCGATTCCACTGTGCAGCACAGCATGGAATGATGCGCGAACCACGGGACAAAGCTGCCATGTAAGGCTTTCTGACGGCATTTGCCTACCCCCAATACGACTTATTTATTTTATTGTAAGCCGCCCAGCCGGGAAAATGCAACTTGTATAATGCACGGATTCTTTGTGATAATTGAAGTTTACAGACAATAAAAACTGTGTTATGATGGGCACAATTTAGGCAGAGTTCCTGCCGGAAGGAGCAGAACAATGGAATACAACATTCTTTCTTGCGGTGCGGTGGCGGACGGAAGGACAAACTGCGCAACTGCTATCCAAAACGCTGTGGATACGGCCTCGGCGGCAGGCGGCGGGCGGGTCATCATCCCGGCCGGGCAGTATCTGAGTGGGTCGGTATTGCTGAAAGATAATGTGGAACTTTACCTGGAAAGCGGCGCGGTCCTTATCAGCAGCCTGGACCCTGTAGATATCAAACCATTCCCCCAAGGGGGAAACGGCGTGAACCCTGACGATACTGCCGATGGCTGGCAGAGCGGCTTCTTTTTGGGTGCATCCCACGCCAAAAATGTGAGCATCAGCGGTATGGGTATGATTTACGGCCAGGGCGACCAGGTGTTTTTGGACAAAAACGAAGATAACGGTTTCCATGAATGCCCCAAAACCTGCGAAGCGTTCCGCCCGCGCATGATGCTGTTTGAAGATGTGGAAAACTTTACCGTGCGCGATGTAACGCTGAAAGATGCCGCTTTTTGGACACTGCATATGGCAGGCTGCCGGAATGTGCGCATTGACGGAATAAAAATCCTGAACGATGACCGCGGAGCCAATAACGACGGCATTGACCCGGACTGCTGCCGCAATGTGGTAATTGCCAACTGCATTGTCTCAACGGGTGATGACGCCATTGTGGTAAAATCCACCGGTCCCATGTCGCGCCGGTATGGTGTGTGTGAGAATATCACCATCACGAACTGCGTGCTGCATTCCCGCGATTCCGCCTTGAAAATTGGCACCGAGACCCACGGAACGATCCGCAACGTAACTTTAAGCGACTGCATTATTGACCGCTGCTCCCGTGCGGTGGGTATCTGGGTACGCGATGGAGGAACGGTGGAGGATATCCATATTCACCACCTGACCGGATCCACCCTGCGCTATGCAGACCGCTATGCCGAGCCGGGTGCACCGGGCTGGTGGGGAAAGGGCGAACCGATTTTCATCAGTGCGACCCCCAGGAAAAACAGCCGGACAAAGACAGGAACCATCCGGAACGTTACATTCGATAACCTGTCCATTACCTGCGAAAGCTGTGCGTTCCTGGCCGGTGAGCCGGAAAGCTGCCTGCGGGATATCCGCATCCGGGACCTGCACATGACTTTTAAGCGACAGGGAACCCAGCCGGGAGGCTTGTTTGATGAACAGCCATCGGTGCGGCATGTGTACTCCCATGCGATCCCCGCATTGTATGCCCGCAGTGTGAAACAGCTGACCGTGCAGGACAGCACCGTGCGCTATGCGGATAAAAGCGAAGCGTGGGCGAGCGAAGTTACAACACTGGAGGACTGTACGGAAAGTGCAGTTGACCTTAAAAAAATTCAATAATCCTTGTAAGGAGGCAGATATTTATGTACCAGGCTGCACAAAACCGTTACAACACCCTGCCAACCCGCCGCTGCGGAAACAGCGGCCTGCTGCTGCCCGCTGTTTCGCTGGGGCTGTGGCATAATTTTGGCGATACCTCCCCGTATGAGAACATGCGTGCGCTCTGCCGTACGGCGTTTGATAACGGCATTACCCACTTTGACCTTGCCAATAACTATGGCCCAGAACCGGGTGCTGCCGAGCGCAATTTTGGCCGGATCCTACACGATGACCTTGGCGTTTACCGCGATGAGCTGATTATTTCCACCAAAGCAGGCTATGAAATGTGGGACGGCCCTTACGGCAACTGGGGCAGCCGCAAATACCTGCTGGCCAGCCTGGATCAGAGCCTGCGCCGCATGGGGCTGGACTATGTGGATATTTTTTACCACCACCGCATGGATCCTAACACCCCGTTGGAAGAAACAATGGGCGCGCTGGCCCAGGCGGTGCGCAGCGGCAAGGCGCTGTATGTCGGCCTATCCAACTATGACGGCCCCACGCTGGAAAAAGCCACTGCGATTTTGGACGAACTGCATGTGCCGTTTATCATCAATCAGAACCGCTACTCGATTTTTGACCGCACGATTGAAAATAACGGCCTGAAAGCGATGGCTGCTCGGTTGCATAAGGGAATTATCACCTTCAGTCCGCTGGCACAAGGACTGTTGACAAACCGATATCTGCAGGGGATTCCGGCTGACAGCCGGGTACACACAGACGGGCGATTTTTGAAAGAAAAGGATATTACGCCGGAAAAAATCGCTCAGATCAATGCCCTGAACGATATTGCCCAGGCCCGCGGACAGACGCTGGCTGAAATGGCCCTGGCCTGGCTGCTGAGCCATGATGAGGTTACGACCGTGCTGATCGGTGCATCGAAAACCAGCCAGATCCTGGATAACATCAAAGCAGTTCAGAACACGAGCTTTACGGCAGAGGAACTGGAAGCGATCGACAGAATCAGCAAATAAGCCGCAATCGATAATTTGAAAGGGAAGCCGTTTGCAGAGAACGGCTTCCCCTTTTGTTTCGGGAGTTATGGGGTTGGCGGGCGCAGCCAGCCGCTGTATTTCAAGATAGAAGTACCAATGCCGGTGCCTGTGGCCCGCCGCCAGTCCGATGGGGCGGTGCCCATCACCTCATAAAAATGGCGGTTGAAGCTGGACATGGAGCCAAAGCCGACTTTTTCACTGATGGTCAGGATCGAATCATCGGTCATGCGCAAAAGGCTGCAAGCTTTTGCAATGCGCGTCCGGTTCAGGTAGTCCAGCGGCCCCATGCCGACAAGCTCCCGGAACACTCTGCGAAAATGGGATTCGCTCATGCTGCACGCATCGGCAAGGTCGCGGATGCTGAAATTCTCCATATAGAATTCATCAATATAGGTCAATGCAGGTGCAATGACCATGCGGTTTGCTGAGGCAGAATCATTTTGCTCGGTGGAAAGCCGCATGACTTCGGTAATCAGGGCAACAAACAGCCCGCGCACGCTGATCTCATAGTTCAGGGAACGTGTTTGCATTTCCTGCAGGATCATCTTGACATAATTTGCCAGCGCGGGGTGGTCGGCAGAGGAAAAAATGCCGCTCCAGCCATGCAGTACCTGGGTCAGCAGGCGGCTGTTTGGCAGGGCTGCGGGGTCAAAGAAGGGGCGCAGCAGCTCCTCTGCATCGGTAAAAATATAGCTCCATTTGCTGGCACAGCCGGGGTCGGACCAGGTTGTATGCGGAACATCCCCGGCAACAAGGGTAATATCCCCGGCTTTGAAAGGAACAACCTTCCCGGAAAAGTTCATTTTCCCACTGTCACTTTCACAAATGCCGATTTCCAGGCAGTTGTGGAAATGCAGTACGCCGGAAGGTACATCGGAAATGCGCCATTCCTCACCAGCAATGACCCGGAGAGGGAAGTGGGGAGGAAACTCATAACTCCGGTATTCAATAACGGTTTTGCTGTGGCGGCCCATGGTGGAAGCCTCCTTGCTTTTGTTGGTTTCTATGCTGTCTCTATTGTACCATGAAAAAATCTGCTTAGGTTTTTGTTTTATTCTACTAATCATGTGCAAAAACGCCTTGTTAGAAATATGATATAGCTGAAACGACCATAAAAGCAAGTGATATACAGGAAACAAGGTGCAGCATTACGATAATAATCCAAATAAATAAGCGTGTTTTCTCAATATACAGGGAATATGAATGCTCTAAATTGAAATTCTTGAGCGTTTTTGCATAGTAATTGAAGAAAAGTAGTGAGAAAATGGTTGCAACAAAGTGCATAATAGAAACAACGAAAGAGAAAAAAAACTGGTGCAAATGCAAAACGGCTCAGGCTTTTGCATCAAACCACATGGAAAAAGGAGGAGCGACCCAGTATGGCAAAACCGCAAAAGTCCACTGCACAATCAGAAGTACCGGGGCTCGTTAAAAAGGGGCCATTGTACTACTTAAAGCGGGACTGGCAGCTGTACGCACTGATGCTGCTGCCAATGGTGTTCATCATCGTTTTCAAGTACTTCGCCTACACGGGCTTGTCTGTAGCGTTCCTGGATTATAAGATCGGCAAAGGTTACGCGGGCAGCAAGTTTGTTGGCTTAAAGATCTTCGAGAAAGTTTTTAAGCACCGTGATTTCACCAAAGCCGTTGTCAATACGCTGCTGCTGAACGTGCTGGATCTGATCTTCAGCTTCCCGATGCCCATTATCCTGGCGCTGCTGCTGAATGAGATCCGCGTCAAATGGTTCAAGCGCACGACCCAGACGCTGCTTTATCTGCCGCACTTCTTGTCCTGGGTCGTCATTGGCGCTGTTGCTTACCAGATGTTTGCAACGCAGTCCGGCGTTGTCAATGCGCTGATTGCCAATGCGGGCAAAAGCCCCATTCCGTTCCTGCAGGAAGATGGCTGGTGGCTGTTCAGCTATGTGCTGATCGGCGTTTGGCAGACCATGGGCTGGGGAACCATCATTTACTTAGCCGCCATCACGAACGTCAATTCTGAATTGTACGAGGCTGCCAAGGTCGATGGTGCCAATCGCTGGCAGCAATGCCTGCATGTTACGTTGCCTTGCATCCGCTCCACCATCGTGGTCATGCTGATCATGCAGCTTGGCAAACTGATGGGCGGCAGCTTCGAACGTATCGTTGCTTTGTCCAATGCCAAGGCAACCGAATTCACCACCACCATCCCGGTTCTGGTTTACAAATGGTTCCAGGGAAACAAATTCAGCGAATCCACAGCGCTTGGCCTGTTCCAGTCCGTGATCGGCGTGATTCTGGTTATCGCATCTGACCGTGTCGCCAAAAAACTTGGCGAGGATGGCCTGCTGTAAGGAGGGAAGATAGATATGACCACTGCCACAGCACCTGCTGTTGAAAAGCGCAAAAAGCCTTGGACCAAGGCCCGCGTGATTGACCTGATCATCGACATCTTCTGCTTCGTGATCGTTGGTGCAGCATCTTTGACTTGTATCCTGCCTTTCATCCATATTTTGGCAAAGTCTTTGTCCGATAATGCTTACGTTGTTGCAAACCGCGTGATTCTGCTGCCAATGAGTGATGCCGGCATCAATCTGGATGCTTACAATAAGGTGTTCCATGACCCCACCATTATGCAGTCCTTGTGGGTCACCGCCCTGGTTACCGTTGTGTTTACAGCAATCGGTATGTTCCTTACGGTTTGTGCCTCCTATGCGCTGACCCGCCCGGAATTCCATGGCCGCAAGGTGTTCACCTTTATGATCATGTTCACGATGTACTTTACCGCCGGTACGATCCCTGACTACCTGCTGATGAACCAGCTGCATATGCTGGATACCATCTGGTGCCTGATTTTGCCGCTGTGCTTTGCACCGTACAACCTGTTGATCATGAAGAACAACTTCCAGGGGTCTATCCCCGAAAGCCTGATCGAGTCCGCCCGCCTGGACGGTGCTTCCCACTTCACCATTCTGGCAAAGATCGTTGTGCCGCTGTCCAAACCCATCATGGCAACCATCGCTCTGTTCTATGCAGTTGGCCGTTGGAATGCCTATTCCGATGCGCTGTACTACATTAAACAGAATGTCTCGCTGCGCCCGCTGCAGCTCAAACTGTATTACCTGATTGTTGCCGCGAGTGAAAGCTTCCAGTCCGAGGGTGTTTCCACCGTTGCTATGACGAATCCCGAAGTTCTGAAAGCTGCCTGCATCATCTTCGCCGCTGTGCCTATCATCTGCGTATATCCGTTCATCCAGAAATACTTTGTCCAGGGCACGATGGTTGGTGCTGTCAAAGGTTAAGGCAATACCGCATAATTCTAAGTGCCGATACGACGAGCGAGGTGCGGCAGATGCTAAGCCAAAAGCGCAGATAATACTGGATGTCTTATCGAGCATTTTGGCAACGCAGATGCCGTGCCGCAGCCGCCGGAGCGGTGCTTAAGCCGTCAGGCGGGAATTGTGCGGTGTTGCCTTAAAAATCCGGCCGCTGCCTGAGGTAGAAACACGACGCGAGGGCACACAAACCCCGAAGCGCGATGCGGGTCGTCGCAAGAGGATACCGCAAAGAGGACAACTCACGCACAACTTTATGAAACACTGCCGCCAAGAACGGCTCCAAAAACGTTAAACAATTTGTTTTTCAAAAAGGAGGAAAACAATGAAAAAGACACTTGCACTTGGTATGGCTGCTGCCATGACCGCAACCCTGCTCGCCGGATGCGGCGGGTCCTCTGGCTCTGCTGCTTCCTCTGCCGCTGCTTCTACAGCCGAAAGCACCGCTTCCTCTACTGCGGCTGCTTCCACTGCGGAGAGCACGGGCAGCTACACTGATTATTCTGCGGGCTTCCCGGAGAATGTCACCATCCAGATCCCGGTTTATGACCGCGGCTTTGAAAACTGGAACCCCACAGACAACTACTACACCCGCTGGATCCAGTCCGAGTTCGGCGATAAGTATAACGTTACCGTCAAATACGTTGCCATCGCCCGCTCCAATGAGGTGCAGGACTTTAACCAGATGATTGCCGCCGGCAACGCCCCCACCATTATCTTCCATTATGATATGCCTGCTGCTGTCAACTACTGGTCCGAAGGTGCTGAGCAGCCCATCGATCTGGATGAAGTTGCCTACTATGCCCCTACCTATTGGGATAACATGAAGGACACCATCGAGACCTATGGCAAGCTGGACGGTGAAAATGCTTTCATCTTCGCAGAGCGCGACCCCATCTACTACAACTGGGTCACGCTGATTCGTAAGGACTGGCTGGATCAGGTCGGGCTGGATGTGCCCACCTCCAACGAGGAACTCAAGACCGCCATGCAGGCCTTCAAGGACGCGGGTCTTGGTGTTGAGAACGCTCCGCTGATCACCAAGAGCTTCACCTACTTCTACAACTGGATCCCCGAGGGCACCAGCGATGACGAGCTGGCCCAGTACCTGGATTTGAACGTTGCACCGTTTACTTGGACCGCCACCAAGAATTACCTGCAGGATATGAACGAGAAGTACAACGCAGGCATCGTTGATCCGGAGTTTTACCTGACCACCGATGACACGCTGGCCAAGGGCAAGTTTGTCTCCGGTCAGTGCGCTACGTACAGCTTCTATATGTCCAGCGGCACCGACGTGTTCAGCAGCCTGCTGGCCAACGACCCCAACGCCGAAGTAGCCGTTATGGGTTCTACCGCTTCCGGCACGGTTGCCGACGGCTTCACCGCACACTACTATGAGTATCCCAGCTACGGCATGATTATGGGCATCAACGCCAACGCCACCGCTGAGGAGCGCGCCGCCACATATATGTTCCTTGACTGGATGAGCCAGCCCGATAACCTGAAGTACCTCCAGTACGGCGAAGAGGGCAAGACCTATAACGTCGTGGACGGCATCAATGTTTACAACACCGACTACACCGGTGACGACAAGCTGAGCAACAATAATAACAAGGACTACTGGTGCCTCGTTCAGGAGGTCCAGCACTACGGCGACGAGGCCGCTGACCTGCAGGCCAACAAGACAACCCTGGCTCCCGCCGGTTATGATTGGGTTGTCCAAGATGCTTACGACCTGCAAAAGAAGGGCGAGAGCGGCGGTATCATCACCCCGATCTTCTCCAAGGCAGTTCAAGCTACCACCGAATACAGCGCTGACCTGAACAGCCTGTGGCAGGAAGCCTATGTTGACTGCGTTACCTGCAGCCCCGACGAGTTTGAGTCCAAGTATGAGGAGTACTGCCAGGAGTATCTGGATGCCGGTTATCAGGAAATCCTCGATGAAAAGGCAAGCCTGATTGCTGATGGCAATGTCCTGGTTGTCAAGTAAGAAAATTTAAAATCGCGTATACATCATGCGCTGTTGGGGCCGCTGCCGGGCAGCGGCCCCAATTTTTATGCAAAACAACCGTTGCAAGGGACGGTGCCTGCACCGACCCGTCAACGCCCACGGAAAGTATATACCATTTGTTGAATGTACAAAGGAGTGTACATAAGATGCAGTTTACATGGAACATCGCGCAAGGCGTATCTTCCTACAACAAACAAACGGGTTTCGGTTTTGTAATCGGTGCGGTGTACAACGCCAATGCGGCGCTGCGCATTCCGGAAACGAACAGCAGCTTTTTGCCGCAGTGGTGGTACGCGGGTACCGCAATTTGTGATGTGACCTGCACGGAATACGGCGTGCAGGCAACTGCCACCGATGCAGTACGGGCAGAGGACCTGGAATGCCGCAGCCTGCCGGTGTGGTTCCGGGTAGATGTTCCTGCAGAGGGTGTTTACCGTACCAAAATTACCGTGACCGGTACAGATGGAGGGGAAGTGCTGGTATTCATCGGCCGCCGCCGTCTTGTCTGGCGCGGTACACTGGTAGCAGGGGAGAACAAAACCATAACAGCGTATTGCGATGTGTTTCCCATCGTGCCGCGCGGGCAGGTAGATGCCGTGCCAAGTACCGCTGTGAACGTGACGGTTGTGGGGGGCGCACTGGCGGCGGCAGCGGTGGCCGAAGCCCCGGATGTCCGCCGCATCTGGGTGTGCGGTGATTCAACTGTGACCGATCAGACGGCAAATCTGCCCTATGCACCGGGCACAAGCTATTGCGGCTGGGGGCAGATGCTGCCCGCTTATCTGCCGGATGTCTGCATCACCAACCACGCCCACAGCGGCCTGACCACCGAGAGCTTTACGAGCGAAGGACACTGGGATATTGTCAAACCGCGGCTGCGGGCAGGGGATATCTGCCTCTACCAGTTTGGCCACAATGACCAGAAATTGGCACATTTGCAGGCATACGGCGGCTATACCGACCGCCTGCGTACCTATATAAAGGAAGCCCGCACAGCCGGAGCTGTGCCGGTGCTGGTCACACCGCTGGCGCGCAACAGCTGGAAAGATGCCGCACACTATAACGACTTTTTGGCAGATTTTGCTGATGCAGTGCTGACTTTGGGCAAAGCTGAAAATGTGATGGTTCTTGACCTGCACACCTGGGCCATGGCGCTGATGCAGCAGGATGGGCTGGAAACGGCTAAGCGGTGGTTTTACCCAGGCGACTATACCCACACCAATGATTTTGGTGCTTATAAAATGGCGGGTTTTGTGGCCCATGCCCTGGGCGATGCGCTGGGGCTGATGGTGGCGGATGCCCCGGAGTGGACGCCGACACCGCCGTTTGTACCGCTGGCAGCTCCTGCAGACTGCGCGATTCCTGCGCCGGAAGGCGATCCCTTTGCCGATTACGATGCCACCCGCCCCAACGATACGCTGACTCGTGCCGAAGCGCTGGAACTGGCAATCAAGGCGCTTAAACTGTTTCCCATCAATGTGTACAATGACCTGTACAGCGATATTGTCGGGCATGAAACGTATGCCGGAACCATACAGTGCGCTGCGCAGAATGACTTGATCCCACCGGAATGGGTTGCGGATGGCAGCCTTTACCCGAATCAGACAGTAACAGCGGCTGACTTTTTGGCTGTGCTGATTCCCGGTGCTGCAGGCCGCCGCCCGCTGGCGGATGCCGTGCCTGTGCCGGACTCTGTGCCCGTTTACGCAAGGCGGGCAGTGGGCCAGGCTGTGGCGGAAGGCCTGATTGCCCCCGAAGCCCTGACAAAACCGCTGAACCGCAGTAACGCTGCAGAAATCTGCCGCCGCCTGCATATTTGAATAAAGGAGTGACTGGAGATGAAATTTGAACATACAAGCGGCGGATTTACGCTGCCGGGTGAATCTGGGCAGGAAAAACTTACGCTGGAACTGGCAAAAAAATGGGGCGCGGATGTGATCCGCGATAGTGATGGCACCCAGCTTTCCGATGAAATTCTCGACGCCGGGTACGATATTTACTCCACCATCTGCATCATCCGTGACCACAATGCCTGGGCAAAGGAACACCCGGAATGTTTACAGCAGTCCTTTTTGAGCACAGAGCCGGTCATTGCTGCCGAAGAGCCGCTGACCGTTAAGCCGATGGCGGGGTTCTTTGATGAGCAGTTCAAGATCAATGACCGCCCCGAAGCCCTGCGTTACTGGCAGGTTTGGGACCGCACGGCCAACAAGCTGCTGCCTGCGGACACATGGCAGTGGGATGCTGCCGCAGGTACAGTGACTGTGGCAAGTCCAGTGCCGTTCCATGCTTACACGGTCAGCTTTTTGGCATGGCGCACCTGGGAAGAGATCAACATGTACAACCATGTTACCAACAGCTGGACCAGTGAGCACCTGCTGCCTGTTGATCCGCGCACCAAGGAAGCTCAGGACTTTTTGTACGACTGGCTGAAAAATTGGTGCGAGACCCATCCCAAGACCAACGTGGTGCGGTTTACCAGTATGTTCTATAACTTCGTCTGGATCTGGGGCAGCGATAAGCGCAACCAGAATCTGTTTACGGACTGGGGCAGCTATGACTTTACCGTATCGGAAAAGGCGCTGGATGATTTTGCGGCCCAGTATGGGTATACCCTGACGGCAGAGGACTTTATCAACAAGGGCAGCCTGCAGGTGACCCACATGCCGCCGACGGCTCACAAGCGGGATTACATGGAGTTTACCCAGCAGTTTGTGGCCGGGTACGGCAAAAAACTGGTGGATTTGGTCCACAGTTACGGCAAGCGTGCCTATGTATTTTATGACGATAGCTGGGTGGGCGTTGAACCTTACGGCCCGCACTTTAAGGAATTCGGCTTTGACGGCGTCATCAAGTGCGTGTTTTCTGGTTATGAAGCCCGGATGTGCGCGGGCGTTGATGCGCCGGTGCATGAGCTGCGGCTCCATCCGTACCTGTTCCCGGTGGGCCTGGGCGGTGCACCGACCTTTGCACCGGGCGGCAACCCCACCCGCGATGCAGCTGAGTATTGGAACCATGTCCGCCGCGCCCTGCTGCGGGTCAAGATCGACCGCATCGGCCTGGGCGGCTACCTGCACCTTTTGAATGACTTCCCGGATTTTGTGGAGTATATCGCGGATATTTCTGACGAGTTCCGCGCTATTAAGGAGTTGCATACCCATGGTGCCGTGGCGACCCTGCCGTTGACGGTGGCGGTTCTGCACAGTTGGGGCAGCCTGCGCCCCTGGACGCTGTCCGGCCATTTCCATGAGACTTATATGCACACCCTTATCCACATCAACGAAGCGCTGGCAGGGCTTCCGGTGAACGTGAAATTCATCAACTTTGACGATGTGAAGAACGGTGTGCCTGACGATGTAGATGTTATCATCAACGCAGGCCGCGCGGGCAGCGCATGGAGCGGCGGCGATGCTTGGCAGGATGAAACCCTGGTTGCCGCGCTGAACAAGTGGGTATACAACGGCGGCGTGCTGCTGGGGGTAGAGGAACCGTCCGCAGTAAGCGGTTACGGCGATACCTTCCGCATAGCACGCATCCTGGGCGTGGACGAGGATACCGGTGCCCGTGTCTGCCATGGCCGCTGGCCGGTGCAGGCGGAACCGGTGGATGGATTGATCCCGGACGGTGCAACGCTGAAAACCCACGACCACCTGTACATGACCGACGGCGGTACCCGTGTGCTGGCTGAGGTGGACGGCACCCCCGCTATTGCTGCCCATGCGTTCGGCAAGGGCCGCGGTGTGTACATGGCCGGGTTTGAATACAGCCCTGTCAACGCCCGCATGCTGTTGAACCTGCTGCTGTGGGCCAAGGGACTGCCGCTGAACAGCGATTGGCTGACCACGGACCCCGAAACCGAGGCCGCATGGTTCCCCGCCGACAGAACTCTGGTTGTCATCAATAACAGCACGCAGAAGAAATCTACAGTGGTCAAGACCCCCGATGGCGATATTGCTGTTGAGCTGGATGGGCTGGAAACCAAAATTTTGCCCCAAAACTAAAAACATAACGTCCGGTGCACATTTTGATCAGCACCGGACGTTATGCCAACGGGAACCCCACGGTTCCTTATGCCAGTGGGATGTGCTGCGGCCAATACACTGAAATCGGCCCTTCATTCCCTATGCCGCTTGCGGGGAAATGCACTGCCCTATGGAGGGGCTATAGTAAATTTATGAGCATTCGTGGACAGGTTCTGCGTTCCAACGTTGATATGACACAAGGGCGGCCCTTGAATGTCATCTTCTCTTTCGCACTGCCGTTGTTGATGGGGAACCTTTTCAACCAGCTGTACAATGTGGTGGATACCGCTATCGTGGGACGGGCACTTGGTGCAGACGCGCTGGCGGCAGTGGGCAGTACAGGCAATATCAATGCCTGCCTGTTTCTGCTGCTGGCTGGGCTTGCAACAGGTGTCAGCGTTATTGTGTCACAATACTGGGGTGCTGAACGGTATGATGAACTGCGCCGCCTGTTGGGAACATTTTTGACGCTGCTTTTAGCGGCATCTGTTGTAATGTCACTGCTGGGGGTGCTGCTGGCTGAGCCAATGCTGCGCTTGCTGCAAGTTCCGGAAAATCTGCTGGATGCCGGTGTGACTTACCTGCGTATTACAGCAGGGCTTTTGCTGGGCAATGCCCTGTATAACGCCGCGGGCGCTGTGCTGCGCAGCACTGGGGATTCCCGCACGCCGTTGGCCGCTATGGTAGTTTCCAGCCTTTGCAACATTGTGTTGGACCTGTGGTTTATCTTGGGGCTGCACATGGGGGTAGCCGGGGCAGCATTGGCAACGGTAGCGGCTCAGTTCCTTTCTGCAGGGGTCTGCCTTTGCGAACTATGGCGGCAGAAACAGCCCTTTGCCTTTGCCTCGGTACGGCTCTGTTTTAACAAAGTGGATGCCGCCCTGATTTTGCGTTTTGGCCTGCCTACGGCGCTGCAAAGCTGCATGATAACCCTTGGCGGTATGACCGTGCAGGGAATTGTAAACAGTTTTGGCAGTGTGACCATGGCGGCTTACACCGCTGTGCAGCGGATCGATTCGCTGACGATTCAGGTTGTGGTATCGGTAAGCAATGCACTGGCCATTTACACGGGGCAGAATATGGGAAAACACGATATAGACCGCGTGTGCCAGGGCCTGCGTGATTCGCTGAAAGCGCTTTGTGCGATCTGCCTGGTGTTGGCCGTCGCGGTGTTTGCATCGCGCCGGCTGCTGCTGTCGATTTTCCTTGACCCAGCCACCGATGCTGCCAGCATTGCACAAGGGGCGGATTTTCTCAGTGTAATGGGGTTTGCCTATATTATTGCCGCGGTAATGAACAGTTATCTGAACGTGCTGCGCGGTGCAGGGGATGTAAATGTCAGCCTGGTTGCAGGCCTGTTTGAGATGGGGGCCCGGCTGGCGTTTGCCTCTTTGCTGGCGCCGCACCTGGGTGTGTGGGGCATCTGGCTTGCCACCCCGTTAAGCTGGGCTTCCGGCTGTATCATCCCGGTGGTGCGGTATTACAGCAAAGAATGGATGAAGCGAACGCTGATCTGAACCGGTGAGAAATAAAAGAAAACACGGCTCTGCGATAGAAAAAATCATCATGAGACCGTGCTTTGTCTTGTGTTTATGAATTTTGGGCAAAAGGCTTCAGTGCGCTTTTGCGGTATTGCTGCGGGCTTTGGCCTGTCATGGAAGAAAAGCGGGTGGAAAAATTGCTTTCATCCTCAAAGCCAACCTGGCGGGCAACCTCGCCGACAGGGAAATCTGTCAGAACCAGCAGTTCTTTTGCGCGGGTAATACGGGTGGATAACAAAAAATTGTACGGTGTTGTGCCCATATATTGCCGGAAAAGCCGCAAAAACCAGCTTTTGCTGACAGGGATCTGCGCCAGCAGCATATCCAGATTGATGGGCTCCGCATAATGTGCACGGATATAATCTGCAATCTGCTTGATCATGGTCCGGTTGGAACGGCTTTCGTCCCCGGAAAGCTGCTGGTGGGCAAGCAGTGCCAGCATTTTGTGCAGTGTCAACCCCATTTCGATCTGGGCGGTGGTGGTTTCCTTTTTCCACTCGGCAAACAGTGTTTCAAACAAAGGCTGCATCTCCATGCGGCTGACATGCGCAGCGGTAAGCCGCCCCTGCGACTGTACGGAATCGGCTAACGTTTTAACCCCAACACCGTCAAGGTGTACCCAGTAGTGTTCCCATACATCATAGCCGGGGGCCGTGCAGTAACTTTGCGGTGTGCGGCAGTTCATCAGCAGTGCGGCACCTTGCGGCAGCTCAATGTGCTGTTCGTTCTGCTCAATCAAGCCAGCCCCGGCCAGGGTATAAAAAAGGATGTAACTTTCCTTGTCTGTACGGGCTGTGGCAAAGTGGGAACGCCCATAAAACAGTCCGGCTTCCGTTGCATAAAACGGCTGTGCCAACACGGCGTTATTTGGCGTTGCACGCAGCCACACACTGCGCTCTTCCACGTCCATATTATAGGTTAACATAAGGGATCACCTCAGTAGAATTATCACAAAATAAACAGTGCTTTGTGGTATGAAATAGATCAGAAAAAATCAATATAATGTAAATGAAAAGAATAGTAACACTACAGTAATTTTACCAAAAATAAGGTGCGGATGCAACCTTGTTTTTTGACTTTGGTTTTAACGTAATACAAAATAAAAATGTTTGTACGGAAAGGAAATCAACATGGAACATATGGCATGGAAAGGCCGCATCAAACCCGGTTGCAAGGCAGAATATCAGCGCCGCCACGCAGAGATCTGGCCAGAGATGGTCAAGGTTTTGAAAGAGGCAGGCATCTGCAATTACAGCATTTTTTATTGCAAAGATGAACTTTTTGGCTACTATGAATGCGAAAAAGGCGTTGCCTATGCTGAAAAAGTGCAGGCAGAAAGCCCCATTGTGGACCGCTGGAATGAGTATATGAAAGATATTCTGGAGCTGGAAATGGACCCCGTGACCGGTGCCCAGCCCAAGCTGGAGCAGGTGTTCCGGCTGGATTAACAAACAAAGCAGAGAAGCGAGCCTTGCCAGAGAAAAAATGGTAAAGCTCGTTTTTTATTTGCTTTATGGATCAAATCGAGAAATTTGTAAAGGATTCGGGGCTAACGATTTCTGCCTACAATGTCTGTTTTTATGACAGCAACGGCACCGACGAGATTCTGGACAACATTCTTTGCGGCAAAAAACGCGCCAACACAGGGTTGTTCAGCCTGTTTGAAGCCCAGATGCAGCTGCTGCCGCGCACGGGTGATTACACGGTCGTGCTGGACAGCGATATGCAGCCGCGCTGCATTACCCGCACCACAAAGGTGGAAGTTGTCCCGTTTGAGGATGTGACGGCAGACTGTGCCGCCGCCGAGGGGGACGGCACCCTTGCCGCGTGGAAGAAAGCCGCCCACCGCAAGGCGTTTGCCGCAGCGTGTGAGGAAATCGGCAGGAACTTTGACGAAAGCATGAAGTGCGTCTGCGAGTATTTTGATGTGGTTTACCGGGCAGATGGGCAGTGAGATAAATCGGAATTTTTTCAAAAAAAATACCGCCCCATCTCACGATAAGGCGGTAGATTGCGTTATTCTATGCTGCTCCTAAGTTTTTAGATAACAAATCACCATCGGCGGCGTTCTCAAATACTTCAAAAGCATCTTGTAGTTCTTCCAATCACAGCTGGTGTGTCTCTTTTCAGAGTATTTGTTTTCCGCGACATCATTTAGCATCATCAGAATAAAACCCGATGGCCTTTTGCAAAGCCAAGAAATGCTTTCCTGTGTATTTGATTGCCCTGTGCTCTCCTTGCATTTCTATCCTACAGGTAATCAAATTCTCGTCATTTTCTTTTACATGGTAATCTTGTATCATCGAAATAAGCTCAGACAGGTTCTTCTTTCCGTACTTAAATTCAGCAGCACAGTTCGGACATGGACAAAGAGAATTCCAACCTTCTGAAATGCTATGTTTGTATCTGTCCGGAATAGCATTGGTTGGGAGAATATTACAAGCTTCAAAATATGGCTTTCCATTAAAAATGGAATTAGCCGAAGCGAAAGTGGCAAAAACAAGAGCTGCTCACGAAAAGGCTGTTGGCGAATTGAAAAAACTCTACGACATTCGCAAGGAACAACAGCAGGAGCAGCTTTTAAAGGCAATGATGTCCGACAAACGGTCTTTTGAGGAAATTTTGAAATTCATTTCTGACGATACCGCTTTCCAATGCGGAAGTATTTTTGCTTTTTGAAAGTGATGACTATGAATCATGCTCACTCGTCTGTGCGGACGCAGCGCAGCGCATATCGTGCCTGACCGGTCGTGGTACAGGTAAACAATGTCAGATCCCAATTGCTCTCGGACGTTTTGACCGCCATCTCCTCGATTTGGGTTGGCTGCAGAACCTCTGTATCCGAGACCGCATAATGCCATGTGTTGTCATTCATGTCAACAAAAAGCACTTCTGTCCCCACCGTAAGATGCGTCAGAGGGCTGAAGTGACGCGCATAGTTATGTCCCGCGATTACCAAGTCATCTGTATATAGCGCGCCGGAATACCGCCCCGGCGCGATCTTTAGCCCCGGATAGCTCCACTGCTGCATCACGGGCAGTGCCAGCCCGATGGACGGAATAGAGAGATACCCAATATAGTCGTAGCCGTCAATGGTGCCAACAGGCATCTCCGTGTCCGCTGTGGGTTCTGCTGCATCACCGGGATAGATGGTGCGTGGCTCTGCGATCGATTCCTCCAACTGGGTCAGCACACTGTCGGCTGCTTTTTCTGCGCGGGTACTGTCCCACTGGTTGTAGCCCATAAGCAGCACAGCTGCCAGCAATGCCAGAACCCCAAGCGCAATCAGGGCGTTCCCCAGCTTATTTCTCATTCTGACCACTTCGCTTTTTGAGTACGACACCTGCCGCCACCAGTACAGCGCCAGTCACCGCCAGCACGGGGACTGGCCAATTCAACTGTCCGGTCTGCGGCAGTGCAGAAAGCACTTCCTGCGTGGGCGGCGTCTGCGTTGTTTTCCGGCTTGCAGTACCCGCTTTGGGGTGGGCGTCCACATCGTAGACATACCGCCCGTTTTCCATGATTGGAACCGTCACAAGAAAAGGCTGTATGGCGTCATACCCTTCAGCTGCCTGCTTCTGCACAATAAGGTAAAGCCCGGCCTTCAGATCACCAAACACGGCGATTCCGCTGTCGTTGACGGTCTTGGTGACTGCCTGTGCATTTTGTGTCACCTTTTCTGCCAATCGGCTCGCCAGTGCGCTTTCGGATACATTGTCCAGCGCGATTCCGCAATTCTCAAAACCGTTTGCATAGGTAAAGCTCATATCTGCGCCGTTTTTAGAGACACTCGCCACACGGTACAGCGTCAGCTCACCGCCCTGCAGCGGTGCTGCGGTTTCGGTATCACAGAGCAATACCTTGATGGAGCCGATGCGCGTTTCATCAACCGTTTCTGCGGCAAGAGCCGGAACAGCGCCCCACACCAGCAGGCACAGCATAAGCAGCACTGCCAACCGATCACGGATGCTTTTCATAATGTTATTTCCTCCTTCTCTTGCTGCGCTTGCGCAGATGTGGGGCAACCAGCACACCGACCAGTGCCGCAAGTAGCATCGGAATGGCCAAAATCGGGGCCACGATGATGGGTTCAATGCGGAATGCATCTGCCGCCACACGGATATGCTTTTGGCTTTCCGTAGTTTCGACCCGCTTGCCGCGCACCAATAGGCGGTGCGTGTTGATGCCGTAGGGGGTGCAGGTCATCAGGGTGACATAATCCATCCCCTCGGTGGGAAGCAACTGGTCGATCTCAGTAGGCAGCACAATGGAGATTTGATCGACCTCATAGGTCAGCACCCGATTCAACACTGTGATGGTAAAACGGTCGCCCACCTCCAGCTCGTCCAGATTGGTGAACAGCTTTGCGCTGGGCAGGCCGCGGTGCGCTGATATGACCGCATGGGTTCCGGCACCGCCCACGGGCAGGCTGCTGCCTTCCAGATGGCCTGCTGCCACCTGCAGCACGCCCTCATCGGTGCCGTGGTATATGGGCAGCTCAACGCTGATTTTGGGGATCGTGATATACCCCATAATGCCCGTGCCGGAGATGTCGAGCGTCTGCGCATAGCCGCTGACCAGATCCGGTTTATAAAAGGCATTGGGGGTGGTGTTCAGCTGCCGGTTGTACGCATCGGCAGCATCGAAATAGGTCTGATAATCCGCATCTGACAGCTGTTCTACTTCCTCGGCATAGCTAGCCACTGCGCGGGACTGATGCTTCCGGTTGACAGCGTCGCTGACGGAGGGATATAACATCACGGATAGACCCACGAGGAAGATCAATATTAAAATAATTGTGCTGAGGTTCTTTCTCATGGGTTACTCCCTAATGTTATAAGGATTGGTATATGACGGCAAATGCGCCTTTACTTGTTATTCATCCGCTTTTTGGTGACCAGCAGAACGGCAGCCACGACCATCAGCACGCCGCCGATCACATAGAAAAGGGTAGTGCCGATGCCGCCGGTGGAGGGCAGCTGCGTTCCGGCTTTGTTCAAAACCTTAACAGTTGCATCTGTTGCTTGTGTATAAGAGGTTTCGCTTGAATTCCTATATTCAACCGTTTCACTCACACTTGTGGCGCTGGTCGTTGCGGTGATTTCAACTTCAATGGGTCCGGTCAGCTTATTATACCCTGCGGGCGCTTCGGTTTCTTCCAGATAATAGGTTCCCACGTTGAGACCTTCAATCGAAATATCACCTGTGCCGGTAGTTTCCAAAGTTGTTGCATCGCTCTGATTGGTTACCCAACCGTCGATTTTACCGCCAGTCAGCTTTGCATAATACTTTTTGTCGGTACCGTCCTTGCGGTACAGTACAAACTTTGCACCATTCAGCGCCACTTCATCGTTTGTACTGTTCAGCGTATATTTGTGTACATTCAGTTTCCAAACATAGGTTGTTGTCTTTTCTTCGGTGCTGACTTTCCCACTATACTCCAGCTTTGCTTTGTTCGTGTTGCCTTCGCCACCAATCGTGGCGTTTGCCGCAACCGTCGCCGAATAGGTAACAACGACTACATCGTTCGGTTTGAGCTTGCCATTAGTAAATTTTACATCAAAGGAATCCCCATCTGTGGGGTTTGTTTCCAAGGTATAGTCAGTACCTGCATTAAGCTTTGTTGTTCCGACTTTAACTTCAAGTGAATCAGAATCAAATGTCAGACCGGAGAGCTTATCGTGCAGAACATAGTTCTTCGGGTCACCATCCTTTACCGTAATGGTTATGCTAAAGTTTACGGTATCACCAATGCCTGCACTGTTGCTATCAACCTTCTCATCACCATTAATCACGATTTTCTTTTCGATTGTTGTATCACTGTTCTTTTCTTTTATGGTAACACTCGGCGCCGTTGTGTCCAGACTGCACAGAGACCCCAGGCTGGTATCTACCAGATAGTAACCCAGTGTCAAATTTGTAAAGGTCACTGTAGCGTCAGTTGCGGTTTCTGTCTTATCACATGCAATACTTTTTTCAACCGCAAAAGCCTTTGCCAGCTTTGCAAAATCCGCTCCGGCATCTTTTTTCGCACCGTTCCACTCAATATAACCTGCCGAATTTACGCTAAAAAAGTCTGTTGCGCTCACTGTATTGCCGTCAATGGTTGTGCTATATGCAGGAAAGCCATTCCATGCCGAATTCAGCTTATAAGAATACGCATTTTTGTCTGTATCATAGCTTTCCAAGTCAAAAATACGATAAGCCTTGTAGGTCGTACCCGTCACGGCATTATCAATGGTTATCGTTCCTGTGCTGCTTGCTGCAAATGCTGGGACGGCCATGGCCAGTGCAAGCGTCAGCACGGCAAGCAGTGTCATGAGTTTTTTCATGTACTTCATTGGTTTTATGTCTCCTTGCTCAAATAGTTTGGTCTGCGTTGTCCACATCGGTGGAGGGGTTATTTCTAATTTTCACCCCCCCCCCTCGAATGGCTGCGTTTGTTGATAAGATATCTTAACATCAGCGCGATGCCCATTATCAGGGCGCCTGCTGCTGTATACGGGGGTGTGCCGGCCGCGCCGGTGGCGGGCAGCTCATAGCTGGGCTTTTGCTTGTTCGTGATGGTAATGGTGCCGCCGCCGGTGACACCGGTGTCGTTGCTTTCACTGTACTTTACTTCATAGAAGATAAGCGCACCACTACCTGTTCCTAACTCTTCTACATAGTAGTGATAACCGCTCTCCAAGGAAGAAATTTTCTTGGTCCAGCCGTCAGCTTTTGTCAAGGAGACCGGCGTTCCGACCGCCACTGCGTCCGCCTTGTCTTTTCCATCCTTGTAACGGTACAGCTGCACCTGGATCTCGTCCACCGGTGCTTCTATCGTGTCGTTCCCGATGCCATACCAGATTTTGCGCAGGGTCAGGCAGTTTTGCTTGTTGGGGATGGCCATTGTGGTGCGGTCTCCGTTCACGCCCAAAAAGCTGATGTTTGCAGTGGTAACCCCTTCCGGGACAGTAGTTCCGGTTGCAGTTGTAAGCGCAGCTGCTTTTTTGTCATTATCCGTTGCTGTGTTATTCCAGATAAAATAGTGCAGGGTTGCATCCGGCGCATAGTCTGTTGGAGCCTTTGTTTCCACAAGCTTATACAGGTCCTTGATGACCAGCTGCGAGCTGCCTGCTGCAGGGGATTGCGCAAATATCAGGTCAAAGCTGCCATTCGTAGTCTGCCACGTTCCAATGGACTCCCACTTACTGTCGGTTTTATTATAGTGGTATATCGCAAAGGTTGCCGGGCTTGCCGTGATGGCTAAGTTTGTAGCAGAATCCGTCTTGGAAACAGTCAGAACGGCATTGTTTACAGTTGCCGTTGCACTGTCGCTTTTCACCGAAACCTGATTGCCTACAATTTTTCCCGCCAGCGTAGCCGTATTGGTAACCGCCATGTCGCTTGCGAGATTACCCGGATTCATTTTATAAGAATACTCCAGTACCAAGGCTTTCTCGTCCGGCAGAATGAACTTGTACTTCCGCGTCGATGCGGTTTCTTCAACCTTTTCAACGCGAACGCTGTCTTTGACTTCGTTGCCCTTTACCCAGTCACCATCCTTCAGGATGTATTCATACACCTTGATAGAATCCAGCATCAGCTCCATGCCGGTTTTGCCGAAGTATTCGCTTTTCATCGTGTCCGTAAGCTCGAGCGTGTCACTGCCCGGTGCGAGATCCTTTGCGCGGGGATTGATGCAAAGGGTGTAATTGGCTTGATGGGTTTTTTCATCATAATTGCCGGTCTTTTCCAGAAGCTTCTTTTTCGGGCGCGTGATGGTCATGCCGGACGATGTCGATGCACCGTCCCATGTGGCAGTATTCGTATAGGTTTTTTCCTCGAGAGTACGCTCGTTCCAGGCTGCCGCATCATCCAGCTGGAGCGCATAACGGATCTCCACATAATGATCCGTTGTTTTGTTTGGGTCAATCAGCTTGTTCAGCGTAACCGGAAGGACCTTAATGGTCAGCTGATTTGGATCTGAAGTGTCAATCGACCAATAGGTAACCCCGTTAGACACAAGGCTGTATATGTTTTCGCTCGGACTTTTTTTGATTTTTCCCGTATATTTATTGCCCGGCGCTGTATCCAGATCCGCCGCAATCCTATAGCTGCTAAGAGAATTATTGTCCGTAGCCAGCTTCATGCCGTCCGGGATCTTATCTACCACCGTCAGCGTATGGGTCTTGTCTACATCACCGCTACCCAGATTCAGTTTGATGCAATACCAGATGACCTTGTTTTTGGCATAGGTAGTGCTGTTGTTCTGCTTGTACCCATCGCCGCTCGTGTCAGATGTTTCCTTGGTGATAGAACCGATCTTTGTATAATCGTAAGTTCCTCTCCAGCCCTCGTTCCCGGCGTTATCGGTGTAAATCTCTGCACGGTTCACAAAATGCCTCGTGGTATTGTTCGCCATATCAGACGTTTTTGCCACCGTTGGAATGCCGCTGATGGTGCATCTCAAAATGCGCAGCTTCTTGCCGTCCGGCCGGCTAAACTGCAGCCTGATGCGATGCACCGCGGTTGCATCATCGGAAACCGAAATGCCGTTGTCGGGATCGCTCCAGTCATTCGAACCGTTGGAAAAAAGTGACAGCTGAATCTGTATGCCGTTCTTCTCTGCCTCCTCCCATGTCAGCGTTGTTCCGCCTTCCATCGTCAAGCGCAGATTGTTTCGAATGGCGGTTTCCAGCTGGGTTTTGACGCCGTACAGCGGTTCGCGGATGTTATCCACGATTTTGAAACTGTTAACGCCCGCGGGAACCGTTCCGGTTATATTCCACATGACCTTTTGGTTACCGTTTTCCAGCGGCGTGACAGTGCCCCGATACTTTCGAATATCCGCTTTGCCTACACCGGTGGAAACATTGGCTGTCGCGGTATAGCCAAGATTATCTTTTTTCAGCGTTGCCTGGTTGGTTGCAGAAACGGTGCCATTCACCGGGTCCGGTGCAACCGTTTGATAGGTAAATGTATAGGCGCTCGCATTGGAGTTTTCCGGGAAGGTATAGCCGTTGGTCAGAAAATCATTGCCAGTGATGGTTGTTACAACTGTTCCGTCAGCACTCTTCAGCGTCACATCACCAACAATGTCCAGCTGTGTGACCTGTGTATCAGTCACCGTATAGCCTGCCAAGTCACCGTCCGGATTTTTGACCTTGATGACCCAGTTGATGCGGTGGGTCGCAGCGTCATAGGTGCCTGTTTTGGCAATGCTGCTCTCCTTCACGGTGACGGTATCCTTGGCCTCGTTGCTCTGCAGCGTACTGGTTGTGCCCTTGGCCGTGTTGACAATCGTACCGGAACCGTCTGCGCCTGTCACGGCAGCCACAGTTACATCATAGGTCAGCTCATACGACTGGTTATATCCGAGAGGCGGCAGCCCTGTAATTTCAAAGCTCTTGCCGTCCTCGTTGTAGGTGATGGCGGCACCTGTATACTCGGAGAGCGGCTTCCCGTCGATTTTGATGCTGCTCGTATCATAGCTGCCGTTTGCGGTATTCTCGGCCAGCCGGTCCGTAATGGTGACCGTCTGGTCATGCGTACCATTTGGGGCATTGACTGTAACGGTGTAGCTTACCTTACTTTTGTCTTCCGAAAGGGTGTGCTCTTTCTTCGTGTTCAGCGAATACTCCGGCTCAATGGTGTAGGTTTTCTCGCCCAGATGTATCTGGCCGTCGCCACCGGTCTCAGCGTAATTGATCGTGGTATTAAACTTAAAGGTGCCGGTGAATGCCCGACTTGTGTCGTTACTAAATGTAAATGTGACCGTAGGGGATTTTTTCGAAAGCGCAAAAGTACCAATTATCGTTCCGGTTGAATCGGTGATGTTTCCTGACAAATCTACTTTGGGATAGACACCCGCCGGCAGGGTATAGGTCGCTGTATTGCCGCCGGGTTTGAATGCGTTCGCCGGTACACTGTAGACGATTTCCACCTGAACCTGGGTGCCGTCCTTGATAGATGCCAAATTATTCAGCGGTTCCCAAGTGCCGCCTTGATTGATGGAAATAGCTGTACTTGTCAGCAGATTATCCAGCTTTAGGTTGTCCTCGCTGTCATACTGAGGGGGTGCTGCCGCTGCGGTCAGTGTATCATCGTCTTCCGCAGCCGGCATTATGGGATCCGGCCGTTGCCAAACAATATACGCCACCGCGCCGTCTCTTGCCAAAATGGCGTCCGCATCAAAGGAGAGTTCTTCGGATCCGTCTGATGCGCCGGTCTGCGCATACACGCCATACGCATCCAACACACGGATGGTATTGGTGACATCGGCCTCTGCGACCGTCACAGCCGCTACCGCACCGTCCACAGCGCCGGAAACAACGGTGAGGTTCGCGCCATCATACGCGGTTACAATGCCGATCGTTTCCTCACCGGCGGCGTTTGTATAGAGTACGATGTCGCCCGGTGTGGCCTCACTGCCACCCGGGGTGATGTATTCAGGGTGTGCGTTTTCCAATTCCGTGCGCAGCTGAAGCAGGCTTGCGCATTGCGGAATGACATCCTCCGGTATGCCTGCATAATGCTGGCAGAAGGCGACAAACATCACATCCCAGCTCCCGTAAGGGTTGCCGTACCAATCACCGTAGCGTGTGTAGTGATGGGCCTGCGCCAAGGTCTCTCCCAGCGCCTTGTCCACCGTAAAGTTTTTGGCGCTCTCGGTGTAGCCAAGCTGTCTCTGTGCGATTTCCGTCATGGCATCGCTCCAGAAGCTGCTCACGCCCTCGCTCTGCTCGTCCCAGTCTGCCGGGGTCTCAACATCTGCGGTTATGTCCGCCAGACATTCCAGCGTGTGGGTATGCTCCGGGAGGGTACAGGTCAGCACCCTTTGGTAGCAATCTGCGGTATGGGAGTGGGCTGCCGGCGCGGCCTCGCCGTCTTCCTCCGCTGAATCAGCAGGGGTTTCCGATGCCCCGTCTTCATAACCGCAGATCAAGACCTCGGTATAGCAGGCATCGCTGTGTACATGCTCCTCATATCCGCAGGAGTATTCATCGTCCGTCATCGCGATGCCTACTTGGTGCAGACGCCAGCTGACGGAAAGTATCGTCAGCAGTGCCAGTATCACCAGCACGGCAGCACGGCGGTGCTCCGCATGGCGCGCTGCCATTACCCGCCGAATCGCCTTGTCCAATTGATTTCTCATGTGGACTCCTCCATCAGCCTATCCACGAAATACGGGGCACGGGCCATACCCTAAGAAACACCTTGCCCACAATTTGACTCTTTTCAACGCAGCCGACAACCGTACTCCGACTGTCGATCGAGGTCGCGCGGTGGTCACCCATCACAAAGAAGCGATTTTCAGGCACCTGATACGGGAAACTGAGGTCACATTCTCCCAGGGCCAGCTCATCGACATACGGTTCCTCCAGCACCTCGCCATTCACCGTCACAAGGCCGTTGCCGTCAATCGAAATCACATCCCCGGGGATACCGATGATTCGCTTGAGCAGCAGCTTGTTCTGCCAGTAGAAGCCGCACAGATCTCCCTTTTCCAGAGTATCTGTTTTCAGCAGAACCAGAATGTCCTGATCCTGCAAGGTTGGGTTCATGCTGTCACCCGACACCTGCAGCACCGGCAGCAGGTTCGTTGCCAGCAGCACCGCAATGGCTGCCACAACGACCAGCGCATAGGCGGTGCTTTTCAGCACACGCTTGTAACGCCTGCGGTAAGACAGGCGTTTGCGCTCCTGCGTGATCTCCTCCATAGAGGGAATCTCAACGCGCTTTCCGCTCAGTCCCTTCATTTCCAATATGCCCCTTCGTTATTCGCGGTGGGCGAAAACTCAGTGCCCTGCACAGGGTACTGCGCCTTGACCGATTCCAAATATTGATCTGCCGCAGCCTGTGCGGCTTCAAATACCCGGTTCAGCGACAAAGCGGCCTCGGCGATGGAACCAACCTGCTCCAGCCGCAGCGTGCGGTCTGCAAGCTGTCGGTGAAGCTTGGCATTCTGCCGTTCCAGTTCCTCCTCGTGCTGTTTGAGCGCGTAGATGATCTCTATCAATTCCATGCGGTTCATCCGCCGCAGTTCGCGTTCTGCCATGGTATATCTCCTTGAGATTTGTTCGGGTCAGTTCAGTGTCTTTAAGCATTGCAGATTGTTACATTGTAAGTGCTTTACTCTTCATTAAAGCATATTATAATTGGAGTTGTCAATTATTTTTCTTTGCTATACAATAGATTCAGGATGCTTACAAAGATTCCCTCACTGTGAAGCAGCGCTGCTATCGGCTTTTACGAGTGGGACAGCGCCAAGTACAAATATTTTTTCAAATGCCGGGACAGCCGATTTATTTGGCGGGCATTTATGATACTATAAGTGGTGTGAACTGCTTGATCATTCTGACCACCGCGCCCAATGATTCGGTAGCGCCCATCCACGACCGTATGCCGCTGCTGCTCTCCCACGAGCAGGTGCGCCCGTGGTTGGTGGACGCGGGTGCGGCGCCGGAACTGCTTTGCAGCCGCGCTGCATTACCCACACCACAAAGGTGGACGTTGTCCCGTTTGAAGATGTGACGGCAGGCTGTGTCGCCGCCGAGGGGGACGGCACCCTTGCCGCGTGGAAGAAAGCCCACCGCAAGGCGTTTGCCGCAGCGTGTGAGGAAATCGGCATCGATTTTGACGAAAGCATGAAGTGCGTCTGCGAGTATTTTGATGTGGTTTACCGCGCAGATGGGCAGTGAGATAAATCGGAATTATGAAAGAAGGAAAAAGTAATGGATGAACAGAAAAAAATGTTTACGAATAAATCAGTTACACTTTTTTTAGTAATAGTCATTTCAGTTAGTGCAATATTCGAAACGATAGTTATTGCACTAAGAGCTATGGGGTTAGCTGTTTTTTTAATGTGGGTTCCCACAATAGCGGCAATAATTGCAGGATGTATATCGCAGAAAGAAAGTAACGGAAAAATATCATTCAAAAAATTACTTCAGAGTATTGGATTTCAGAAGACATCAATTAAATGGATACTATTATCTTGTTTAATTCCGGCAGTTTACATAGGAATACCATATGTGCTTTTTTGGATTGCTTTTCCCAATAGTTTAGATATGAGTAAAGCATCCGTCATTCAGTTGGTTCTTATGTCTGTTGTTGGGATTTTCATAGGCTTGATTACAGCTATCGGTGAGGAAATTGGGTGGAGAGGTTATTTAGTTCCAGCTACCTTAGAAAGAGTAGGAATAAAAAAGGCACTAATATATACTTCTATATTTTGGGGTGTATGGCACTTGCCTATTCTTATATCAGGTCTGTATATGCCGGGAACTCCCGCATGGTATTCTGTTCCGGCTTTTCTTTTTATGATTATACCTGTTGGAATGATTTACGGAATAATAACGATAAAAACAAAAAGTATTTGGCCTGCTATCTTTTTGCATGCAGCTCATAATACTTTTGACCAGTTGATTTTTGGAACAGTAACCGTTGCTAATAACAAAATGTTTTTTGTGAGTGAAACAGGTATATTTACTATTATTTTTGCATGGATCGTAGCTGTTTTTCTTTATAAAAAATGCAATGACTAAATGGTAATTTATAGATTAGGATTACCCTATTACAAAGAATTTGACAATTTCCAGTTTGTAGAACTAATCCGCAACAAACAGCAGCAGTTAGGAGAACCCCATGATTTTACACATAAACAACAGCGAGTATGATTACCACACCTTGGTCAAGGTTGCGGAGATGGCAGGGCTTGCGGGCCTTGTCGGCTTTCACGAATCCGAGGACGGCTATATTGTCAGCTTTCCGGATACAGAAAACACGCAGGCGCTTATTAACGACTACAAAGCGCGTCTGCGTGATTTAGAAAACAATATCTGGCAGTACTAAACTGCCACTGACTCTAAGGCGGGCTCCGGCCCGCCTTTTCTTTATGCAAAATCATTCCTGCTTCTTCCTTTCACCCGGTTTCGTTGTGATGAGCTGATAGACATCACTATCCTTGGGTTCCAGAGTGGTGAATGGTAGTACACTGTTGCCCATCTTGATAATGCCGTGTCCCTCGCTGGCGTTGCGCAGAAATTCCAGCTGCGGGTTGGATAACCTGTACAGACTTTTCAAGGCATCCAGACTCTTAGTTTGCCGCAGCATAATGACAAACTCGCTGTTGGAAAGCAGCGCATTTGCTATCGGGTTTGCCAGATAATCCTGAATGTCCTGCGTAATGCCGGTGGCATAGGCGTTATATTTACGGAATCGCTTCCATGTCGAATTCAGAAAATCAGCGCTCATAGAGTCCTTCAGCAATACGTGAATTTCATCAAAATAAACCCACGTTGCCGCAGAGGAATCCATATAGCAGTTAGCCATTACGCGCATGCCGATCAACGCATTGTGCAGGCTTTGCATTACGCCCCATACAGCCCCGCCCTTAAAAGTTTGAGGGCTGGTTGTCACCAGCCCCCAAAGCTCTGTTAATTTACCGTTCCAAGTGGAAAAGGCATTGTTCAGGTTTTCTACGATCCAGTTTTGGTTCAAGATTTCACCTTCTTTCCGGCAAAAGAAATGACCGCCTTGCCGAGAAGCAAAACGGTCATAAAGTTGAAGTTATTCGTCAATCTCGCATAGTAGCCGACATACTTGCCACGCATGAAGGCGGACATTATCTCCGCCTTATCTCAAATACTCCGTAAAGAACGCTTTCAGCTTTTCAAATGGAATCACATCCATCTGATCGTAAAGGTCGGTGTGGCTTGCACCGGGGATAATGAGCAATTCCTTGTTGTCCCCGGTCAGCTTGCTGTACGCCGTCTCACTGAAATAGCGGGAGTGCGCCTTTTCTCCGTGTACCAGCAGCACGGCGGATCGGATTTCACTGCTGTATTGCAAGATTGGCATATTCAGGAACGACAGCGAGGAGGTCACGTTCCAGCCGTTGTTGGAGTTCAGGCTGCGGGGATGGTAGCCACGCGGCGTTTTGTAGTAGGCATAATAGTCCTTTACAAACTGCGGCGCATCCTCCGGCAGCGGATCGACCACGCCACCCGCCAGCGCATAGGCGCCGTTTTTATAGTCCTCGGTGCGCTGTGCGTTCAGCGCTTTTCGTTTTTCAAAGCGTGCCTGCTCAGAATCCTCACTGTCAAAGTGGCCGTTGGCAGTTACACGGGTCATATCGTACATGGTCATAGCCGCAGTCGCCTTGATGCGGGTATCGATGGCGGCGGCATTGATCGCCATACCGCCCCAGCCGCAGATACCAATGATACCGATGCGCTCCGGGTCCACATTCGCCTGCACGGAGAGGAAGTCTACCGCTGCGCAGAAACCCTCGGTGTTGATGTCCGGCGAAGCGACATAGCGGGGCATACCGCCGCTCTCGCCTGTATAGGACGGATCGAAGGCAATCGTCAGAAAGCCAAGCTCTGCCATTTTCTGTGCGTACAGACCGGAGGACTGCTCCTTTACCGCACCGAACGGACCGCTGACGGCAATAGCGGGCAGCTTGCCCACTGCGCCCTTCGGCGTGTACAGATCCGCCGCCAGTGTGATGCCGTAGCGGTTGTGAAAGGTCGCTTTTTTGTGATCCACCTTGTCGCTTTTCGGGAACACCTTGTCCCATTCCTGTGTCAGATTCAGTTTTTCCATATTCAGACCTCCTTGCCTGTTGCCTTAAAATATGCGGTATTGTCCACGGATTCTAACCATTCATTGGAGGTTTCGTCCCCCGGAACCTCTACCGCCAGATGAGAGAACCAGCTATCCGGCGCAGCGCCGTGCCAGTGCTTTACGCCAACAGGAATATTTACCAC
>ERZ856578.2288-NODE-2288-length-32128-cov-7.231724_pt1 | contig 32128 bp, 23 predicted proteins | sample MGYA00514384_ERZ856578 | MGnify/ENA primary metagenome ERZ856578 (study PRJEB29103, sample SAMN06111958) | human gut metagenome | biome: human gut; feature: ankylosing spondylitis patient; material: healthy_person | host: Homo sapiens | place: China:Hangzhou... | reverse complement strand
GGTGCCCGCTCTCGTGCTCATGTGCGGGCCTCCGTGCCCTTGCCCTGATCGCCGGTCTGGTGCAGCGCGTCCAGCATGTTTTTCACAAAGGCCGGGTACGGAACGCCCATCACCGCCGTGTTCTCCAATACGGAAAGGCCCTCGTTGGCAATGAAGAACAGACATACCGCGTCCCGGACGAAATCGCTGTGGGTGGCCTGATCCAGCAGCGCCGCCATCCACACCAGCGCCAGCATGACGCCCTTTTTCACCAGCCCCTTGTAGCTGGCCTTGGAGTCCAGTGCCCCGGTCTTGCTCTTTGCCGACTTGTGCCAGACAGCCGCCACCAGCCAGCCGGTGACGTAGTCCAGCGCCATGAAGCAGATCAGAACTTTGAGCGCCACGTCCCATCCTCCCAGCGCCTGGGCGACGGCGGAGCCGGCCGCAGCCAGCACCGCCAGCACCGTGTTTTTCATTTGTGTCAGATTCATCGGATTCCCCCTTTTTTGATTCGGACATTGAACGTCCTCTCTGAACAGTGTACCTGCCGCCATGGGCGGCCCGCTGGGTAAGCGGTTCAGTTTTTGGGTTCAAATGGGAGGAGCGCATCAGGGAACAGCGGCGCGTCAACGAAGGACAAAAAAATCCGGGGGCGGCAGATCATGGACCTGTCTCCCCCGGTTTCCTGCGAGATGCCGATGTGTGAAATTTTTCGGATGAAGCGGCTGCCCCATTAACATCCTGTCCCTTCACGCTGTTCGGACAGAATATAGGCGGCTCAAAAAGAAGAAAAAGCGCTCGTGCGCGAGCAGATTGGGTAAAAAGCGCGGCAGACGGAATTTCCGTCTGCCGCAAAGCCTTATACAGAAAGAGACTGGGAAGTTTGGCTGCGTTTAGCGGGTGTTTTCAATGGGGGGAGAAGATTGTCGAGAGACCCATAAAACGCGGGCAGCGATTTTCCTTCAATCGAGATGGAGTCTGAATCCATGACCTGTACGGTGTAGACTCCTGCGCTGTAAGTACATTCTCCCATACAGGAAACGGCAAGGTCCTTGAGTTTTCCTTTCTGGAACAACTGTGCGATCTGGCGGATCCAGCCGTAACGCTGCTCGGAGCTGATCTGAAAAGGGGTGTAAAAAAGCAGCTCGACGGAAGGCGCGTCGCCGGTATCAAAGCGCAGACGGACACTCTGCTCCCCCAGCTCCGCACCGGTGATATGCCCGAAAACAGTCACGTACTTGCCGTGATTGTTAGGAGAGAGGTCTTGGCAGTGCTTTTGTGCAAGACGCATCGACCTTTCCCCACGCTGCTCCGGCAGAGCATTGGGATCGGTGGAGGGTACCCGGCGGGCTCTGCGCTTGGCTGCACCGGCGTGGGTACGGTTTTTCTGAGTGTTACGCGGCGGGGCGGGCGGGAGTTTGCCGTCTCTCTGCATCAGCTTTCTGTTGGCGTTATACAGGGCGTGCTGTTTGTGCTTCAGAGAGACTCGGGTATTAAAATCTTCGGCGGAGCGTTCCGCAACCTTAGAGGGATCGCGCTCAAAAGCGTAGGGACAGCTTGGGGCGTGCTGGCTGTATGGCCAAGTGGCGAAAAAGGGTGTTTTCCCGTTATAACTTGCCCACTTGACCTTAGCAGGGCAGCCCGGTGTGCAGCAATAAAGACGGCCTCGGTAATTTTCCTGATAGTCCGACATGGAGTGGATATCCGTCGCTTTGATGGTTCGCTCAAAAGCGTCGGATTTAAAAATAGCTTCTTTCAAAATGAAAGCCTTTCTTTGCTTCTTCGGTACAGCAATCAATATAGAAAAGTACAAAACGCACCAGTGCCGCCGCGCTCCTTTACGCAGACAGGAAAAAATTTGGCTTGACATCCGAAAGAATATGTGATAACATACGTAAGCGCTGTAAGAAAATCACATTATGTCAAGAAGCCCTTCAGTGAAAGGGTTCGTATTGTTTTGCCATCCCTCATGATAACACGTCTGTTTGCGTTTGTCAAGAGGAATGGCTGAATTTGTTTGCAAAAAATATCCGCCACTTACAAGGGTGCTCATAAGACAGTAATTCTAAAAATTATGACTATGGCATCTGTCAGGCAGGATTGGTAACGAAATAACGGGTATCCGGTGAAAGCCGGATACCCGTTATTTTTTTGCCGTCACGAAAAGCAATAGATTTATTCACAGCTTTCAGGTATAATTACCTTAAATCAATCCTATCCCATCTGGTCCGAGATTTTTCAAAAAATCTTGGAAGCAATGGAACAATTCAGCCCTTCTCATGCCATATATAGTAGAGAGCTAAATACAGAGGTGATTGGAGGTGACGCTGATGGACAAGCAAACAGGCCCGAAAGGTTTTCTTGTGGTGCTGCCCAGTGAGATCATCGAGATACCACAGGACAGCGACAAATCATGGCTGACGCTGTTTTACAGCTTGCCGCGAGAGCTTGCGGAGAAATGGAAGCCAGCGTATGAGCTGCCCCGCTGCCCCTATGAGGTCTTGCGGACGGACAAATATGACCACATCGTATGTGATGATATGTTCGAGCTGCTTGTGTGGGACTACTACGCATGGTGCGCATGGAGGGCTGCATCGAGCAGGAGATCGCAGACAAGGTTGGCTATAAGACCGCCAGCGCAGTCCATAAGCGAATCACCAAGATTGCAGATGCTTATGAAGATTTTGTGACAGTGGAGTATCAGAAGTATTTGGGATAAAGGGGAGGATGGATCACAAATGATAGAATCAAAATACGATATATTTCCTTTGTTAAACGAATATATTAGCACCCAACATGAGTGGATGTATCAATTTTGGATGAGAGATGCAGAAAAATGGAATGACACGAGACGAGCTATATATATCAATGGTGTTGTCCTCGGAAAATTCCGAGAAAGCGATATTCTTACTATTCAAACCCTTAAACTAGGCGTTTCTGACACAGCCTTGCATAACGAAATACACCAGTACTATGAACGCAAAATCAAAGCACAAAAGGAATTAGAGCATCCTGACATCATGCAGCAAGAAATGCTGGAAATTTATGAAAAGCAATTTCGAGAGGTCCTGACACTCCCGATTGATGAATGGATAGAGAATAATTGTACATGGATACAAAACGATGTTGCCGATTTGACTTATCCAGAGGTAAAAGTTTTATTATACCTATACTATGCTTTTGACAACTACGATTACATTCGGAAAAACCGATACAACTCCGATACAAGCAGTTTGACAGCGACATACGAGAATATCTTTAATAAACAAAGCCAATTTGGTAAATACGGCATTGTTCCCATAGATCAGTACAGGACTTTGCTCCCTATTGATCCCCCTCGGATTTATGATCGCTCGGTAGATAAAACATTCTTAACAAAAAATATTCCCTTGCATTTGTTGAAAAAACTATCCGAAATGATGTCTAAGGGAATGGTAAGCGAATTGGCTGTTCGACTTTTGAATGAGTCTGGGTATAAAGGAAAGATGTCCCGCGAATACCTTGCAGAAGCATTAGAGAGAGGCGAGCAGTTTGATTTTGTTAATTTAGGTAGTTATTCCGTAAGTAAACTGTATTCAACTAAATACGAAGATTGCTTATGGGTAGTAATTGATCCGGAGAATATAATTTTTGAAGAGCTTTGCGAAGATTTTGAAACTTTTGAAGACATGGTTGTTACGCAAGTAGTGCATTTGCAGTATAAGAACCTCGCAGGTGAGATTTGCATTACCCACTTAGATCATGAATATATTTTTTATACGCTTGATGAATATGGCAAACGGATGCGTGATGTAACACAAAAAGGCACAGCAAAACAACGGATGAAGTCTTTCAAAATCGACAATTCAAAAATCCCATTTGACTTTAGATGCGAGATTTCCAGAAAAGACGAAGACGGCAATGACTTGCCAGTTGAGAAAGAACAGTTTTTGTGTTATGTGTTGGAGTGTTATTTCAAACATAAGGATTTATTAAGTGAGTACTTCCAAAAAGTTAATTCATAACTCATTTTGGGCTTTGAATTGTCAACAAAAATAGGCTAAGGGCAGTCACGAGAAATCGTGGCTGCTTTTTGTCAACAGGTCCCTTATTGTACATTATCACCGATAGGCAGCGAAAAAAATCCGGGGGCGGCAGATCATGGACCTGTCTCCCCCGGTTTCCTGCGAAACGACTTGCAAGAATTATCATGATTTAGAGCTGTCATTCTGCCGAAGCTGCCGCCACAGACGCAGGAGCAATGGGCTGGCACACACAGCATAGGCCGCCATGCCGATGAGTGCAGAGAGAACAAAACGGAGCAGCGCACTCTGTGCGGCTAAATGCGTGGCGCTGAAACGGGCAATTACGCCGCAGACCGTACCACACAGGGCTAAAAAAGGCAGTGAGCGCAGGTAGGGACGAAAAGACAAGGCGGTGCTCAGCTTTCTGGCAGAGCACATATTCAGCACGCCGCATACCACAACGGACATGCTGGTGGCAAAAGCTACGCCCAGAACGCCGTAACGCGGGCAAAGCGCAACACTTAACACAATGTTTAAGGCAATGCCGATGCTGCTGTTAACCATGGGACGTTTGGAGTCTTGATGGCCATACTGAAACCGGCTGTAAACCTCCCGGAAAACCAGAGGGACAAACATCAGCGCATAGCCGCGCAGGGCCTGGGTACAGATGCGCACGCTTTCCGCGTCAAATGCGCCGCGGGCATAGGCGATGGTGACGATCTCCTCTGACAGCAGAACCGTCAGAATAGTGATGGGAAGAAAGACGACGGAAAGCAGAAGCGCTGTCCGCTCCGTGAGTTGCGCCGCGCCATCTGTGTCCCCCACGGCAATGCGCGTGGTGACATACGCAAAGAGCATGGAGGCAAAGGTGGTGATAAACGTACAGACCAGGTTGCTCAGGACGGCGGCATAGTTCAGCGCCGTGACCGCTCCTGCCTCAAGGCCGGATACCAGCATCTTATCGACCATCTGGTTGATGTACACCAGCGAATAGCCCAGCAGCAGCGGCCCCATCATGTGCAGCAATTCTCGGACCGCGGGATTTCGGAACGGATTTCCGCGGGAGACCGTCCAATAGCGCCGGGAGAGAATGGCCATATAGCCTGCATTCCAGAGATTATAGGCAAAAAACGAAAGGACAAGAACCTGCACACCGAGCGTACGCGCAAGTGCCGCAGCCAGAACGATGAGAAAAATACTCTGGTGAACAGAGATCATTTCACCGGGGACAAAACGCTTATTGGCATGGAGCAAGCCGTTGAATACGGCGATCCATGTGAGCAGCAGCAGTACCGGGGCAAACAGGCGCAGGTAGCGGCTCAGCTGCACGATCTGTTCAGCCGGATAGCTTGGTGCGATCAGCCGGGCGAGCCACGGCGCGCATAGCTCCACGAAGAGCACGACCATGGCGGTAAAGACCGTCAAAGCCTTCCAGACATCAAAGGCAAAGTGCCGCGAAGCATCCTCCCCCTGCTGCGCAGTATGCAGATAAACGGCGATAAGGGCGGAAAGCACAGACTGCACCAATAGATATTGAATATCGCTGACCAGCCCCTGAGAAAGATTGATGAGATCTGTTTCCAACGTTGCGCCGAAAGCGGAAGCCGTCACCATCTGTTTGACAAAGCCCAGCAGCTTGCTGACGATCAGCAGGCCCGTGACGGAAAAAACCGTACTGATGATGTGGTTCTTTTTTATGGTCAATGCCGTACCCTCTCCTTATGCTCTATCCGTGAAGGCAGCTGCGTCTTTTTCCGGCGTTCCGGAAACCGGGACCACTTCACACTTCTTATGGGGCAGCGCCAAGCCGTAACCAAGGGCGCACAGCAGCGGGGAGAAATACCACAGGTTTCCGGAAATATTGGCCTGTACCATATAGGCGACCAAAAATAAGAAAAAGTAGCGGACATACTTCTGCTTCCATCCGAAACGCAGCAGATTCATAACCGCCCAGAGGATCAGAAGCATCAACGGAACAAAACCCGCCAGTCCCGTTTCACACAAAAGCTCCAATGGAATATTGTGCGGATACATTCCGTATTTCACAGTATACCCCATGGGCCCCATGCCGGTGATCGGCGACTTCTGAAATTCCTTGAACGCCAGCTTGAAAAGAGTGCCGCGGCTGCCGATTTGAATGTTTTCCCCCATACTATCTTCCTGAGATGGGGTATCCGGCTCAGATGGAGTATCCGGACGGTTGGTTACTTGCTGGTCGCCGTCCGCTTTTACTAAATCATCAATTCTATCGGAAACTTTGGGATCCTCATTTGTTGTAACAAATTCACCTTTGAATATGCCCTGCAAAAAAATAGTCATCCGTGATGTGTTAAACCCCTGCGGGGCGTAAACAAAAATATTGAAACACAGGACAAGCGTCATAGCGGCAGACAGGATCGCGCTTTTCCGACGGGACTCACGATGCAGGCAGGAGGAAAATACCAGGCAAATGCAGAAACCGACCACGCAAAAATAGGTTCCGCGTGTACCGGCTGCGATAATAGCGATCCAGTACAGTGCAATGAGAAATCCGCGTACACGTTGAGGATGCTTCAGATCCCGACGGAATAGCGAGAGAGGCTTCTTCTCTAAAAACTGAAAGATCATTGCCAATAGAAACGGCATCAAAGTATAGGAAAAGCCCATATAGTTGATGATGCCAAGGTCTCTACCCCAATTGAACGGGTTGCAGTTGAAAACCGCACCATTAAAATAAATCAAAGCGGCAGGGGCCGCAAAAAGGCCGAGCTGTTCCAACCCTTCAAAGAAAGCTGCTTCGTACCGCCTCTGTGCCGCATAAACGCCAGTGCAAAATGCGGGAAATGAAAAAAAGATAAACTGACCGGCACGATGAGTCCACGTTCCTGTAAATCCAAAGCGTATCAGCGCCCTGATGTAGCAGCCGGCAAAAAACAGCAATACAAGGCCCAAGGGAAACAGGGATTTTAACTTTAAGTGGCTGAAACGCAGCGTGGACAGCAGCGCCAGAAACGCCACGGAGGCAAAGAGGACATTGCCGATCACAAAACCGGTTTGACGGGCAATATTGTCCTGAAAGGCCAGCCCCAGATAGTAAAACATGACGTTGATCAGATTCCCGACACAAAAACTCAGCGGGAGCAGGTATTTACCGTAGCGGCTGTTCCATACCTTGGACAGGGTTCGATCCATGAGAGAGTTCTCCTTTGTTTTCTGTGTAATGTGCTGACAGGGGTCTGCCGCACAGAAGCTGCTCGGCGAAGTTCAATCAAACCGTCCCTCGAAGTCCGTGCTGGCGGTGTGCTCCAGCGGCAGCTTCACCGGCTGGCCGGTGGCGGCGGACTGGTAGATGGCTAAGATCATCTCCAGCGCGTTGCGGCCCGCCACCGCGTCCACATAGGGCTTGCGGTCCTGCTCGATGGCGTCCATCATGTCGGCAAACAGGCTGGTGTGGCCGTTGCCGTAGACATTGCTGGTAGCCTCCTGCAAGCCTTTGTTCTTTGCGTCGGCGTCGCTCTCGTCGGCAAAATTCCACACGTCGATGTTGTTGGTGGAGGTGCCGCCCAGTTTGACCGTGCCGGTCTCGCCAAAGAGATAGAGGGTTTCCTCAAGGTTCTTCGGGTAAACGTTTACCGTGCCCTCAATGGTGCCCACCGCGCCGTTTTTGAATTTCACGACCGCCATGCCGATGTCCTCACACTGGAGGTAATCGTGGAACTGTTGCTTGGTGACGCCGTAGACCTCATCCACCTCGTCCCCCATCATCCAGCGCAGCAGGTCGATGCCGTGGATGCACTGGTTCATCAGGCAGCCGCCGTCCTGCGCCCAGGTGCCCCGCCACGGTGCCTGATCGTAGTAGTTCCGGTCACGGTTCCAGCGGACGTGGATGCTGCCGTGGGAGAGCCGTCCGAAACGGCCTGCCTCTACGGCGTGGCGCATCTCCTGCACGGCGACATTGAAGCGGTTCTGGTGGCAGGCGGCCACCTTGACGTGCTTTTCCTCGCTGCGGCGGATGATCTCGTCCGCGTCGTCCATGCTCATGGCCATGGGCTTTTCGATGATGACGTTCACCCCCGCGTCGATACAGGCGAGGGCGATCTCGGCGTGGATGCCGCTCTCCGTGGCGATGGAGGCCAGCTGCAGGTCGGGATGCTCGGCCAGCAGCTTTTTATAGTCCGTGTAGCGGGCGATGGAATCGTCATTCTGGAGGTCATACTTGGCCAGCAGCTCCTCCATCTTCTCCGGCAGCACATCGCACACGGCGACGATGTTCAGCTTGTTGTTCAGGGCGGCCTTGATGTGGTTGACCGCGATGCGGCCGCAGCCGATAAGCGCGTATTTCATGGAAAACTCCTCTCTTTACATTCCCCGGCTATTGATTATTTTCTGTAAGGTTCTGGGTATTCATTCCGGCGTTCAATTTTGCCGCGCAAAGAACCATACATTCATACATTCCAAGGTCATAGCCTGTATCAGCATCAAAATACGGGTTCTGATCCCGTACAGTTGCAAAATCGAAATAAGGATTGCTATCGCGGCTTTCTCCAAGCGGGAAAAGATTCAGCGTTTCTGCGTAAATCTTTTGAATGCGGGCATCTTCCAGAAGACTCCACCACCCAATCAAAATATGGGCTGAATTTTCGTAACCGGAATAACCGACCCCTTCTGTGTTATAAGAATAGCGGTAAACGCCGCAAGTTCCGTCCATAAAAGTAGATGCAAGCCAATAACCGTCTACCTTTTTGCAAACCACTTCAGAAAATTGCGTAGCAAGCTGTTCCCGCCGCTTTTCTAACAAGTTATACCGTTCATGCGTCGGCTGTGCATTCCGCCAGCTCATCACACAGGACGCCAAGCGCATGGAATGAGAGCTGTCTTCCGCAATATCCTCCCGAGGCTGCGGTTCCATGTTGGCGGTGATCGTTTGATGGCCGGCATACGCATAATCCGGATAATCCCACCATACGCCCCGCTGAAATATCCAGCCGCCACGCTCAGTTTCTTCATTGAGCAGCGGCGAAGCCATCAGTGCATAGGCCAGGTCTGCCGCCGTCTCCTCCAATTCTGTTACCTCTGCTCCTATGACTCGATGATAGACATTCAAATCACATAAAATGCTCAAAAAGAACAAGTCAAAATCATCAATGCTGCTATAGTAGCTGCGCGGATATTCCTTTCCGGCAAGAACTTGCTTGAAATGTTCCTTCCGGGTCGGTTCGCAATTCCAATTTCCGGGAACTTCATAATAGAATTGCGAAACCCTCTCCGTAATAACGGGAATCAAGTCAGCCGGAATAAGCTCCTCATAGCCGTACCGCGCGCACAGAGAAATGAATTGAGAGGTAAAATAGGAAAACTGCAAAACAGGCAGCCATCCATACCCTAAAAAACCATAGGTGTCCTCACCGGTAATGTCCGCCGCAAAACGGTCAAAAAAAGCCCCAAAAGCATGGATATACTGTGCGTTACCCGATTGAAAAGCATAGTGCATGGGAATCATCAAGTAATGGGCGGCGTCATATGTATCCCGCTCCGTCCACAGATCCTGCGTTAAAAGAACGCCAACTGTCGTGTCGTAGAGCGAAGATTCCTCTTTTGTCAACACCATAGCAGTCACCGGCGCAGACGGTGTCCACATATCCGTATCATCTGACGCAGATATTCCCGTTTCTGATTGCTTTACTTGTCCGCAGGCAGTCAAGCTGGACAAAATAACTGCAATAAGCGTGATGAAAGCGAAACCGCGTTTCAGAACGTTGACCGCAATGCGGCCGCAGCCGATGAGTGCGTAATTCATGGCAATTTTCCTCTTTATTTTTCTAAGATATTACGGAGTTCTTTCCAAAAATGTGTTCCATACCGCTGCTCCATCAGGTAAAGAGTTAACAGCAGCAGCATAGAAGCACGGGAGTACTTGATCGCCTGCTTTTGTTGAATCCTATCATAAAGCTTCTGACGCAGCAACGCTCCGCCATTAATATCCGTGTGCAGTCGAAGCATGGTGTGCGTATGAAAGCAATACCAGGCAACGATGCCTCCGGCATGCCGTATCATGGAATTCAGAAGCGGGTAAGGAGTATGCTGATTGATGGCTTTTTTTGTACCTACTCCGTATTTTTCGCACAAATCTTCCATCAGCCACTCCTCATACAGATTCTGATGAACACGCAAAGCGTATGGCAGGCTATACCAAAAATCCAACAATTCTTGGTTCCAGCACGGAAGCAGCCATTCATATCCAAAAAATTCATGACTGTGGTTCATCGGCAGAAACCTGCGGGAGTGGTCAAAACCTGTATCCAACACATCTTTGACCTGAACAAAGTCTTGAAAGGTGCAGATTTCTTTACCGATTTCCTTGATCTGACGCTGGAGATCCGTAAGATATGCGCCCCTGGCCTGCTTTTTCAGGTGATACCGAATGAAACGCTGATCTAAAACGAACTGGGCCACTCCTTCCGCAGAAAGAGGATAATGAACATCCTTTTCCTCCATCTGGTATTCACCCGTCGGCATATCATGGCACAGACCGGTTAAAAATACCGCGTTAGCCGGAAACCAGTTTTCTTCATGGAGACGTTTTACGGCAATATAGTTTTGAAGATAAGTCGTAAAATCGTGCTGATAGCAGGTATTGATATATATCTGACCAGCCTCATCGATCTGCGCGGCAACATCTTCATCCGTATAAGTAACACATTTCCATTGATACCCAAGGGCTTCTGCTACTTTTTTAGACTGCCCGACTTCAAAAGAACTTTTGTCTCCGTAGGTATAGCAATAAACATTCTTCGCGCCCCGTTCCTTCAGCATGCAAGCGACAAAACGAGAGTCATATCCGCCGCTGAGCGAAAGCACAATTGGCCGATCCGCTACCACCTTTAAGATGTGATCCATCATATGCTCTGCCGTGCGCCTAAGGGCGGTCTTCGCTTCAGCCCGATCATAATTCACCGTCGCGGCTATATGGCTATAGTAGACTGCAGTACGGAGTGTTCCATCCCGCCACTCTGCCACGGTCGCCATTGGAAGCTGACGGATTTCCTGATATACGGTATAGCGGTCAGAGACTACCCCGGCAACCAACAGTTCTGCCATTCGAAGAGGATCTGTATGCTCCTCTCCAATGTGCAGATATTCCCGCAAAGACTTGGAGTCATCAGAGAGTGCCGCCGCATTTACCGCATAATACAGCGGCATAGACCGAGCACGGTCCACGGCTGCGTAAATAGATGTCCCATGATCGATGATGACAGAAAAAACGCCGTCGATCGCCTCCAGACGAGCAGTCAGATCCTCCAGACTGTTTACATCAGAGAAATAGTTGACAGCTGTAGAATCCCTGAGAATAACCTCCGGCACGGTTTTTGATTGAAAATACCCGCGGACTGAAATGCCGTTTTCCGTATACCAGGGATATACTGATTTGGGCTGTAATAAAATATCCATATTTTTCGACCACCTTCTGGTGAGATTCTATACAAAGCCTTTACTCTTGCAAAATTTCCTCATACAGGGCCAGAAGTTTCTTTTCCTCCACGCCCCAGTTGAATTCCTCTTTGACCGCACGGCGGCCGTTTTCGCCCATCTGACGGGCCTCGTCAGGGTGGTCCAGCAGGTAGCGGATCGCGTCGGCGATTTCGTCCACGTTAGCGGGATCGACGCAGATGCCGAAGCCGTGCTGCGCCGCCACCTTTTCGTTATATGAGGACCGGGAAAGAATGACAGGAATTCCCAGCGCCATGTACTCGTAAATTTTTGTAGCCAGATTATCATATTGGTTATACTGGCCGACATTCAAAATCGTGGCCATGCCAATCTGACTTTTTTGGAGAAGCTGCACTACCTGCGCCCGGTTAAGTACGCCCATATATCTCGTATGCGCGGCCTCCGGCAGGGAAAGCACTTCATCCTGATATGCCGCGGGAGAAAAGGCCCCGCCCAAATACAGGGTGCAGTCCGCCTGCGCGGCAGCTTTCACCAGATGCGTAATGCCGCGGTCATAGGTAAGGCTGCCTACATGGCAGATACTCCCAGTTTCTTTCTTCACAGCAGGGTCATAACAGTCATAAGTCTCTGCCAGTACCGGCACATTATTGACCGTGGCAATATGGCGGCACTGTCCGGCAAAGGGATGCACCCCATTTTTCAGGCAAGGAAAGATCAGACCGTCGATGTTTTTCAGCACATACCGCTCATAGATTCCATAACTGCTGGCAATCAAGCTGCGGCACCATGCAGGTATATAGTGCTTATTCCGAATCTGATCTGTATATTTTTCGTGGCTGTCGAAGATGACCTTCCTCCCTGCTTTTTTCAGCCTGAGGCCATAAGGCAGCAACTCCGGGTCATGGAGATGATAAATATCCGCGTCCACGGCTCTTGCGGCCTCATAGACCTTTTTCGCGCCTTCGGTCATGCGCTTGCGGCGGCTTTTGGGGATTTCCCCCACGCCGACGATATGGACACCGTCTTTCTCATAGCTTTCACCGCGTTCGACCAAATAGACATCATAGCCGGCTTTTGCGAGGGACACACATTCCTTATTGAAGATGCGGACGTCCTCCACGCCGTGAGCACTGGTCATATGGCAGACCTTTACCATTGTAAAAAACTCCTTATTACTCTTTATCCCGCGTTACAGCCGCCAGAAGCGCAGGCCGGAGGCCTTCAGCTCGTCCATGCGGTAGAGGCTCTTCACATCAATAAGCACTCGCTCATCGTTGGAAAGCTCGCTCTTGAACAGCTCCCGGAGCTGCATGAGAGACAGCGCGCGGAATTCGTTGTGCCCAACCGCCACGATGACGCAGTCCGCCTTGGGGATCGCATCAAAGGGAACCAGATCCACGCCGTAGACCTGCTTGGCCACCTCGGCGTCCGCCCAAGGATCGGCTACGATAGGCTGGATATCATACTCCCGCAGGCGGTTGATGATGTCCACCACCTTGCTGTTGCGGGTGTCGGGGCAGTTCTCCTTGAAGGTGATGCCGAGAATGACCACGGTGGCCTTCTTCGGCGCCATGCCCGCCTCGATCATCTGCCGGATGGCGGCGTCCGCCACGAACGCGCCCATGCTGTCGTTGACCTTACGGCCGTTGAGAATGATCTGGCTGTGATAGCCCAGCGCTTCTGCGGCGCTGGTGAGATAGTAAGGGTCCACGCCGATGCAGTGGCCGCCCACCAGTCCGGGACGGAAGCCCAGAGCGTTCCACTTGGTGTTCATGCCGGCAAGCACCTCGTCGGTATCAATGCCCATGCGGTCGCAGATCATGGCGACCTCGTTCATAAAGGCGATGTTGATATCCCGCTGGCTGTTCTCGATCACCTTGACCGCCTCGGCGGTCTTGATGGTGGAAACGGGGAAGGTCCCTGCCTTGATGACGATATCGTAGACCTTTTTGATCTCCCGGGCGCTCTCCTCGTCCATGCCGGAGACGATCTTCTGGATATTGGTCAGGGTATGAACACGGTCGCCGGGGTTGATGCGCTCCGGACTGTAGCCGATTTTCCAATCCTCGCCGCATTTCAGGCCGGATTCCCGCTCGATAATGGGGATGCAGATATCCTCCGTCACGCCGGGGTAAACCGTGGACTCAAAGACCACGATGCTGCCGGGGGTCAGGTTCTGTCCCACGGTGCGGGAAGCCCCCTCGATGGGCCGCAGATCCGGCGTGGTGTCCGGGTTCACCGGCGTGGGCACGGCGATGATTAGGAACTTCGCATCCTTCAGGCGGGAGGCGTCCGCGGTGAACTCCACCGTGGTAGTTTTGAGGCCCTCGCCCACCTCGTTGGTGGCGTCGATGCCGTTGGCGTACTCGTTCACCCGCTTCTCGTTGATGTCAAAGCCAATGACCGGAACGTGCTTGGCAAACTCCACCGCAAGGGGCATACCCACATAGCCGAGGCCTACCAGAGCCAGTTTTTCCTCTCCGGTGATCAGTCCCTGATAAATCGCGTCAAACTCCATATCTGTTACTCCTCTGTACTGTTCTTTTTGACGGGGCGGTCATTCCCATCTGTCTGGCTTGTGACTGAAGCCTTCAAATTCTGCATAAATCTTGCATGGTCGATGGCAAAGTTACCGGTGACGGTCTGACCGGCGGGTACGTCTTTTGTCGCCACCGCACCGATCGAAACCCGGGAATTTGCCCCCACCCTGACACGATTGGAAACGATTGCGCCAACACCGATCCACGTATGATCTCCAACACGGCTGTTTCCGCAGCAGCGGCTCCCCTCTGCCAGCAGACAATTTGTTCCGATATGTGCTCCATGGCCGATATGGCATTGGGCGTCAACCTTTGTGTTTTCCCCAATCACCGTCTGCTCCCACGGAAAAATACCTGTTGAAATGCAGACATTTTCAAAAATCTCCGCATGGGAATGGAGAACGATCTCAGCCGTATCAACAACCGATACATTCCGGCCTTGCTCATCTTTGGAAAATGAAAACCCTTTGCATCCGATCACCGATCCACTGCGAATGGTCACATCATCCCCAATCGTGACCCGGCCCTTCAGCACAACAAACGGCTCGATTGTCACACGGTTTCCAATGATCACATCCCGCTCTGGGATCACGGCCAGCGGGCTGATTGTACAATCGCTTCCGCACCGCGTCGGGAAATGCGCTCCTGTATATTGCTCGTCCTGTGCCAGCCCGTTATGAAGCTGAAACAGAGCCGCTTTCGGCCGGCGACATACAAAAACACCCAACCGCTCCGGGATCTTATCCGATAACTCCGGCGTACACAGCACGCAGGAAACACCGGTATTTTCACACAGTGCGGGCAAAAATTTTTCCCGCTCCAGAAATGTCAAAAACCCGGTCTGTTCTTGCTCGGTAGCAAAGGCCAATTTACAAAAATCGCCCTCCCGCAGCAAAGTGCCGTCCAAATATGCGGACACACTTGATAGCTTCATTTCAGCGCCTCCAGAACCGCGGTGATGACCGTCTCCTGCTCCGCCTCCGTCAGATAGGGGTGCATGGGCAGGGAGAACGTCCGGGCGCAGTAGTCATTGGCGTTCCGGAACGCTTCGCCGCAGGTCGGCCCGCTGCGGAACACCGGCAGGGCGTGCTGCGGCGTGGGATAGTAGACCATGTTGGGAATGCCCTTTTCCGTCAGGCGGGCGATGATGCGGTCACGCTGCTTGCTGTCCTCCGCCAACAGCGCGTACTGCGCCCACACGGACAGGCAGCCCTCCGCCACAAAGGGCGTGGTGAATTTCCCGGCAAAGGCGGCGTTGTAGCGCCCCGCCACGGTCTGTCGGGCGGCAACTTCATAGTCGGCCAGTGCCTTCAGCTTGGGCAGCAAAACCGCCGCCTGCAAATTGTCCAGACGGGAGTTCATACCCACGCGGATATTGTCGTACTTACCGCCGGGGCCTTTGCCGTGGACGCAGAGGGAGCGGATGAGATCGTTGATCTCATCGTCGTCCGTGAACACCGCGCCGCCGTCGCCGTAGCAGCCCAGCGGCTTGGCCGGGAAAAACGAGGTGGTGGCAATGCGTCCGAAGGAGCAGGTCTTTTTCCCGTGATATTCCGCACCGAAGCTCTGGGCGGCATCCTCAATGAGAGCGAGGCCGTACTTCTCGCAGACGGCGGAAACGGCGTCATAGTCGCAGGGGTTGCCGAGAATGTCCACCGCCACAACTGCCTTAGGGGTGTACTTCCCCTCCGCCAGCACCGCCTTGATCTGCCGCTCAAGGCTTGCGGGGTCAAGGTTGTAGGTGTCGGGGGTGATGTCGCAGAACACGCTCACCGCGCCGAACATGGCGGCAGGCTCCGTGGAGGAGATGAAGGTCATATCGGGGGCGAACACCGCGTCCCCCTCCCCCACGCCCAGCGCCATGAAGGCAAGCTGGAGGGCATCGGTGCCGTTGGCGCAGGTGATGCAGTGCTTGCGGCCGGTGAAGGCGGCAAGCTGGGTTTCCAGCTCCTTGACATATTTACCGCCGATGAACGCGGCGGAATTCAGAACATCTTGTATGTTCGCGTTAATTTCGTCCTTGAGCGCGGCGTATTGGGCTTTCAGGTCGATGAATTGCATAGGATCACACTTCCCTTTTGAATTTCGACTCGGTTACTTCTCGGAAACACCTTCTATGACGGAGATCAGCTTGTCCGTCAGACGCTTGAAGTCGTAGTCCTCTGCGGCACGGCGGGCGTTAGCACCCATGCTTTGGCGCTGCTCATCAGAGAGCTCCGACAGCTGGTCAATAACTGCGGCGACCTCCTGCGGTTGGGGATCCCTGACTTCTGTTCCCGCGCCATAGGTCACGACCGGGTTATAGCGGCAGGGAAAGTCACAGAGAATCGGTTGTCCCGCAGCAAAGTAATCAAACAGCTTGTTGAAGCTGATACCATAATTAAAGAGATAGGTAAACGAATTATGGGCAAAGTTCAGATCCGCGCGGCTGACGATGGAGGGGACGTATTTCTTCTCTACCTTACCCTTAAAGGCAACATTGGCGATTTTCTCGTCGCGGACGCGCTGCTCCAGCGCTTCACGCTCGTCGCCGTCGCCCCAGATCAGAAACTTGACGCGGGGATCTTTCACACACTTCGCCGCGTCCAACAGCAGTCCAAGGTTGTTGACCCGGCGGACAGAGCCGGTATAGACCACCTTAAAGGTGCTGGGATCGTTCAGCTCCGGATCTTCCACGTGGAAATGCTCTTTATTATAGTCAAACTGTTCCAGATCGACGCCGTTGTTGATGTAGTGCACCTTGGAGCGGGGGATCTCCTTCTCCCAGCCCTGCTTGACGATGTAATCGTAGGCGCCCTCCATGGTAAACACCAGGGCATCGGCTTTCTGATAGATCCACTTCTCGCCCCGATACAAAAGCTTGATCAAGGGGTTATCCTTCGTGAAGCGATTGGAGTACACCACGATGCTCTCCGGCCAGAGATCCCGCACCTCGCAGACGCACTTCACGCCGAAATGCTTTGCCAGCTGAAGCCCCGCCACCAGCGTCAGCGGATGGACGGAGGAGGCAAAAATCACGTCGGGCCTGCCGTGCTGGGCGGCGTACTCCTTCGCGGCCTTCTTCACATTGCGGTAGAAGTCGATCATATTCAACACGCGCTGTTTGCCGTTGCCGGTATAGGTGCGGGCGCGGACAAAAACGAAGGGTGTGCCGATCTCCTCGGCGATGTGCTCCTCCCAGAGCGCGTCGGTCTCAAAGAAGCGCTCGGCCTTGCCGTGCTTGCTGTTGGCACCGAAAATGACGGGCGCGTAACCGGCGCGGCGGAGATATTTCGCGAAATTGTAGTGCCGCCCGCCGCAGTCGAAATACATATCACTTGCGTAGTGGTTTAAGATCCAGATGTTTGTTTTCATGAAAAGATTCCTTTTCTTGTGGTTTATGCCCGGTAACGGGGAAAAAAGCCGCTGGAGGGAAGGTCGGCGCGCAGTGCGCAGAGCGCGGCGTATTTCTCCTCGTCAAAGATCTTTTTCCCGATGTGGTAGCGGCATGGCTCACCCCTGTAAAAGCTCTTTTTGAATTGATACAAATTGTCCTCGCCGGAGCCGACGCCGCCGCCTAAATGCAGCGTTTTGCAGCCTGTTTCATGTCCCCACAGCGCTGCCTCATACAGCAGAAGATTGGTGGGGGCAAGGCTTTGATACTCCCGGCGGGAACCGGAGAGGTGGTAGTTCATCCGCCCATTCGCCCACAGCATGATGGACGAGGCGATGACCGTGCCGTCCGGCAGCTGTGCGTAGAAAACCTGACTATTACGGGGCAGATCCTCGCACACGCTCTCGTAGAACGATGGTGCGAAGTAGTAGTAATCCGCTGCGTTGTCCTTGTCCATGGTGGCGTTGTAGATCGCCCGGAAGGTCTCAAACAGCTCCGGACTGCGCCCGGAATAGATGCGCACATTGTTTTTTTTTGCCTTGCGGATCATGTTGCGGTTTTTTGGGGTCAAGTTTGCCCAAATCGTTTCCGGAGAGGTCAGATCCATGGCAATCGTTCCGCCCAGCGCCGTGACATCATACGCCGTTTCCGTCCGCACATGGTTTTTCAGCACGGGATGGTAGCGCACAAATTCGCTGACGATGCCGTGTTCTTTGCACCAGCGCTCATAGCCGGCAAAGATAGGCGCGGGGTCGCCCGCCCCCTCCAGCAGCCAGCCTCCGTAGCCGTAAGGCGTGGCAAAATCAAAATAGGTGTCGGCTGACAGACTGCCGGCAAAATGGGGATCGGCGGCAATATCCCGCTTGATCACCACATTGATGCCCCGCACGCCGTCCGCTTCTCCGTAAAAGAGCAGCGGCTCGCCGTCGCCGTGGAGTTGGAATGCCTTCACATAGCCGGAGAGGTAGTAGACATCATAATTGAGAAAGGTACGCACAAGAGCGTCCCACGCCTCGGCCTGCTCGATGGTATAGACGGTCATATCCCTGTACCTCCCCCTAAAAATGCCTGTACAGCCTGTCCGATCCGGTGCATCTCTGCCGCGCCGTAGCGCTGGTCGCACAGCAGGCTCACTTCCGTTTCGTAAATCATCCGCGTCTGCGCGGTCAACCGATGCAGCGCCGAAACCGGCCAGTGCACCGGACAATAAATTTCCTGTTCGACCAGATATTGCCGTAGGGCGTCTCGCTCCTCCGCAGGGACGCGTATGGGGACAAACAGCGGGCAGTCCAAGGCTTGCAGATTGGGAAAGAGGGCCCACTCCCCCACATATTTCAGCAAAACAGCGGCGTTGTCCCGGCGTTTCTGCCGCAAAAGCGCTGTATCCAAGTGGTGAGCCGCAGAAATGTCCTCCCCGGCCGCGGGGCCGGATGCCCCTTGCTCAAGCAGGTCTTCCGCCTCGGAAAATGTGCGCAGATGGCGTTTTTCCTCTGATTTTCCGGTGAGATACGCATATTTTTCGCTCATCGCCCAGCGGCGCAGAGCCGTATACGCCCCCGCATAAGTATCGACCGCGGCAGGAAGCACTTTCCCGGACGGGCCGAAGGCATAGCCTCCGGTGAGAAATCCCGCCCATTTCCGCAGGCTGCCAAAGATATACTCCGCGCCCTTCGGAATACCGGAGAAGATGCTGTGTGTCGCGTCATAAATGACGGTGGTATTCTGAGGAAACACCGCGGTACGCCGATAACCGAAATAGTCCATCACCAATGTGACATCGCAGGGTGGGCAATCCGCAAAGTCCTGATGCAGCGTTCCCTGCTCCAAGTATACCGGATAAAAGGACACCGCAAGGTCTGCATCTAAAAACGGCTTTATCATCGTGTGACAGCACCATGAAGGAAGCGCTGCGGTGCGGACTTCCCGTTCTGCACACAACTCCGATAGGAGCGCCGCAAGCGCGACGCGGCCGGAGAGATACCATGCGGTATGCGGCGGAAAGAGAGCGTTTTCCTGAGACGATAGCGGAATGTCCCAGAATTCACTGCCTATCTCAGTGCATAATTTCCTTTTCATCCTTTGTCCTCTTTAGCGTAATTTGCTGATCTTCCACATCATTTCCTAAAAACGGATACCATGTTCCCAACTCTGGGTTTTCCGTATCTTCCTTACGAAAAATCTCTCTTACAGTCTGAAGGACAATAGATAAGTCATTTCGAAACGATATATGATTAACATATTCAATATCATATGCAAATTTTTCCTGCCAGAGAAGATTAAATCGCCCATGTACCTGTGCTAAACCTGTTAATCCGGGCGTAACATCGTGCCGATGATGCTGTTCTTCATTGTAAAGTGGCAAGTATTCTACCAGCAAAGGCCGGGGGCCGACGATGGACATATCGCCTTTGAAGATGTTCCACAGCTCCGGCAACTCGTCAAGGCTGGTGGAGCGGAGGGCGCGGCCGAACTTCGTCAGGCGCACCTCATCGGGCAGCAGCTCGCCGTTTTCGTCCCGTGCGTCCGTCATAGAGCGGAACTTATACATTTTGAAGACCTTCTCGTCCTTACCGGGGCGCTCCTGACAGAAAATGACGGGGCTGCCCAGCTTTGTCCGCACCAGAACGGCCACGATCAGCAGCACCGGGGACAGCACCACAAGGGCGCAGCCGGAGAGAAGAACGTCCAATATTCGCTTGATGTAACGGGCGTAGATGCCCTGCTTTCCCTGTTTCACAAAAATTACTTCCTATGTCCTTTTTCTCACTCAAAGCAGGCACGGATCAGTTCGATAACCGTATCCTGCCGCTCCGGCGTCATTTTGTTGTCGCTGGGCAGGCACAGGCCGCGAGCGAAAATGTCCGCGCCCACGTCAGTCACACCGCCTGCGATATAGGCGTTGGTGCGGCAGCGGAGACTCCCCTCCCGGCCCACGCACTGGTGCATCCGGTACATGGGCTGCATATGCATGGGCTTCCAGATGGGGCGGCCCTCGGCGTTGTACTTTGCCAGAACTTCCAAAATTTCCGTGGGGCAGGACTTCCCTGCCTCTGCGCGGTAAAGGGCTTCGCTGTCAGAGCGCACCTGGGGGCACATGGCGTCCTTGTCGATGATCAGGGCGGAGAGCCAGTAGTTGGGAACGGTGCCCGGCACGATGGGGTTCATCGTCACGGGCAGATCCCGCAGCCCCTCGCAATAGCGCTGGTAGATCGCCTTTTTCTGGGCGATGTGCTCCTCCAGATGGGGGTACTGGCCCCGGATGACCCCGGCGACAACGTTGCTCATGCGGTAGTTGTAGCCCACTTCCTCATGCTGATACCAGGGGGCGTTCTCGCGCGCCTGCGTCGCCCACTTCCGTGCGCGGTTGGCATCCTCAAGGGAGTTGGTCAGGAGACACCCGCCGGCAGAGCCGGTGATGATCTTGTTGCCGTTATAGGAGATGGCGGCGTAGTCGCCGAAGCTGCCGCACTGCTTGCCGTTCACCGTGGCGCCCATGGCCTCGGCGGCGTCCTCGATGAGCAGCGCGCCGTGCTTTTCGCAGATGCGCTTGATCTCGTCCACCTTGGCGGGGAAGCCGTACAGATGCGCCATGACCACCAGCTTCACCTCAGGATACAGGGTGAACGCCTTTTCCAGCGCGATAGGATCCATGTTCCAGCTGTCGGCCTCGGTGTCGATAAAGACGGGGATGCCGCCCTCGTAGACCACGGGGTTCAGCGTAGCGTCAAAGGTCATGTCTGAGCAGAACACACACCGCCCCTCAAGGGCGCCGTGGCTGATGGGGGGCTTGCCGTAGAGCCGCTCCCCCGCCAGCTTTACGCACAGGTGCAGAGCGGCGGTGCAGCAGGAAAGACCAACCGCATAATCGACCTCTGCTTTTTCGGCGGCGATGCGCTCGACCTCGTTGATATTCTCACCCACGGTGCTCATCCAGTTGGTGGCGTATGCTTCGGTCATGTATGTAAGCTCCTCCCCATGCATGGTGGGGGTGGCGAGCCAGACCTTCTGTTCAAGGGGGGCAAATTTTTCGTCAGCGGTAAAAGCCATAGCGGCACTTCCTCAAATATAATAAAGTATAAAGGGTCAGGTAGGAACCGTTTCCTGCGCTGGGATTTCCACGGTCTCCCCCTGACAGGCGTTGACCTCCTCCGGCTCGTGGAAGGTGGGCACCACCCGGTGCAGCACCTGCCGGATGCAGGAAATATCTTCCGTCCGCATGGTTTTTTCCAGCGCGTCATTCAGCAGCGTCAGCTTTTGTTCCAGTTCCTCCGGCGTCACCGGGGGCTGGTGCTCCACGAAGATCATGCCGTTTCCGGTTTTTTCCAGGTCACGGCTGGCTACCAGCAGCTCCTCATAGAGCTTCTCGCCGGGGCGCAGGCCGGTCTCCATGATCTCAATATCCCGGTACGGCTCGTAGCCGGACAGGCGGATCATGTTCTCCGCCAGCTCTAAAATCTTCACCGGGCGGCCCATGTCCAGCACGAACAGCTCGTTCTGCTTGGCCATAGCCCCCGCCTCCAGCACCAGCTGGGCGGCTTCGGGGATGGTCATGAAATAGCGGATGACCCGCTTGTCCGTCACGGTGACGGGGCCGCCCTTCGCGATCTGGCGGCGGAACAGGGGCACTACAGAGCCGTTGGACCCCAATACGTTGCCGAAGCGCACCGCCGCGAAGGTGGTCTTGGAGCAGCCCGCCATGGACTGCACCACCATTTCGCACAGGCGCTTGCTGGCGCCCATGACGGAGGTGGGGTTCACCGCCTTGTCGGTGGAGATGAGGATGAACTTCTTCACCCCATGGGCGTCCGCTGCCCGGACGGTGTTCAGCGTGCCAAACACGTTGTTGCGGATGGCCTCCTGGGGACTGGTCTCCATCAGGGGAACGTGCTTATGGGCGGCGGCGTGGAACACCACGTCAGGCTTGTAGGTATCAAACAGCAGTTCCAGCCGCCGGGGGTCCCGGACGGAGCCGATCTCCACGCTGAGGGGCAGATCCCTGCCGTACTGATCCAGCAGCTCCTGCTGGATGTCGTAGGCGTTGTTTTCATAAATATCAAAGATGACCAGCCGCTTGGGGTGGTGCTTGACGATCTGGCGGCACAGCTCCGAGCCGATGGACCCGCCGCCCCCCGTCACCAGCACGGTACGCCCGGAAAGCAGTCCCTCCACAGCGGAAATATCCAGTTCGATGGTATCACGGCCCAGCAGATCCTCGATACGGACCTCCCGCAGCTGCTGGCGGATGGGCTTTTGATCGATCAGCTCCAAGGTGCTGGGCAGGGTGGACACCCGGATGCTCCGGTCCGCCAGCTGCCGCAGAATTTCCTTTCGGTGCAGCTCGTCCATGGAGGGGATGGCAAAAATGGCCTCGTGAATATCCATGGCCCGCATCTGCGGCAGGGCCTGGCTGATCAAGCCGCTGACAGGCACACCACGGATGCGCTTGTTAACCTTGGCGGGGTCATCATCAAAAAAGCACTGGACGTGGTAGCGGCTGTTGGGGTTGTGCTGCAATTCATCCAGCAGCTGCACCCCGGCGGAGCCAGCGCCGATGATGGCCACCGGCACCGCTCCCGGCTGCTCCCGCTGGATGCTGAAGGTCCGGTACATCCGGTAGCCGAACCGGACGGCCAGCATTTCCAGCACCCACAAGCTGGCGATGGCCGCCAGCAGGACGAAGGAAATGGTCTCGTGGAGCAAGGCCCGGCTGAAGATCTCATAGGCGCCGAAGCCGCAGATGGCCGCGCACAGCAGCGCCAGGTATTCCCGGCTCTCGGCGTAGCGCCACAGGCTGTCGTAGGTCTTACACAGAAGCTGGGCGATAACGGTGCACCCATACAGCAGCAGCACATTTTTCGGGAAGCTGCCCTTGGCGCCCACCTCGGTATAGGGCAGCAGCACCGTGATGAACTTGTAGCCTGCCACTGCCACCGCGAACAAAAACGCGTCGCAGAGAAACAGCAGCTGTCTCCGAAATTGGCTCATGATATTCCTCCAAAAGCGGTCCGGCATTTCCAATCGAGAGTATCGTCCTTTCCTATGGAAAGGACGCGGTGCCGCACCGCGAAAAAATGCAATCTGTCCTGAAGTTACTGGGCATCCTCATCGGAAGACATGACCGCCAGAGTCAGCACCGTGTAAGCGTCCTGTTCAGACAGCTCTTGCTCCTTCACAGAGCGGCACAGCCTCAAGAACGATTGATTGGTCTCATTCAGCTCCACCGTTTCCAGTCTGCCTTCGGCGTTCATGGCGTCCAGCGCATCGCCAAGAGCCGCCACGCCGTCCACAAAGTCGGACACGTTGTCCGCGCCCATGGCGGGCAGAACTTCCGTGCGGTAGAAGTCCATCTGGTAATTCCAGCCGTCCGGACTGGAGCGGACCTGCCGGATGCCCTCCAGCGAGCAGGCGAAGAGGTCATCCCAACTTTGCCGGGGCAGGTAATAATACTGGGCCAAAGCGCTGTCGTTTTCATAGGTGCCGGAGGCCCGCAGGGCCGATACATACTTCAGCATATCGCCGTTGTAGCTGGGGTCGTTCAGCTGAACGGCGTTGGCAACATAATTGCGCTGGTAGAAATCGTGGTCGAATACATTTCCACGGACACAGTCCCGGAGGAAATCCAGATACTCATAGACGTCGCTGGTCTGGAACTGATCCGCCTTCCGGTCCGTCATACGGGCGCTTTCCAGCAGGCCGCCGAACACGGCTAAATACAGAGCGTATCCGATTGCCAGAATCATACCCGCCGTTTTCGACCTCTTTCTACCCTTCGCCGTATCGCTGGGCAGCAGCGGTTGGGCATAGAGCAAAATCGGCAGCACCAGCAGCACATAGGCAAAGCACTTGAAGCCCCGGACGGAGAAGTTGATCTCCATGAGGCTGTGGAGGTTCATCATGACCCACGCCGCCAGCAATGCAGCGGCCAGACTGTCCTTCTCCTTCCGAACGGCCTGCAGGCACAGCCACACAGAACCCAGTACAAAGGCCAGCGCAAAAACCGTCCCCACCAGACCGGTGTCGGCCATGGTTTGCAGCAGATGATTGTGGGCATACTTGGATTCATACTGGAAGCTCTGGACGGAGCGGGTCAGGTTCTCCGTGGAGCCGAGGCCGTGGCCCAGCAGCGGCGCGGTGGAGAAAATTTTCCACGCATCCTTATCAAACTCCATGCGCAGAGTGAAACTGTTGCCCATACCCAAGAGCAGACGGTCGGCAATAAACGCGGGGAGTAAGGGGTAATCCAGCTGAAACCGCTGCCCATCGGACAGTTCGACACGCTCAACGACCGTACCCGCAGGCGCATAGAGCTGCCAACGGGTCATCACAAGACCCTCAGGCACCGTGAATTCCGTCTCGCCGGAGGTGGAATCATAGAGCGTTTCATACTGGTCCATCAGCTTTTCATAGGCCGTTTGCCCCAGCAGCACCACGCGAACATCCTCACCCAAGGGCGCGGTCAGCGTGTATGTCCCCGCAGGGAGATCCGCCTGCCGGACCACTCGTTCAGCAGAATCAAAGGTGTAAGGTCCTTTTACCGTCATGGCGGCCACGCCGTAAGCAGCGAAGATCACCGCCACCGCGCCCATAGCAGCCAGCGCCGCCTTTTTGTGAGAGGACAGCACCGGCTCCAACCGCCGTCCGGCCAGAACGTCCAGCGCAAAGAGGATCAATCCGCTGAACAGGCACAGTGCAACCGCCGTTTCGTCGCCCCGGGTCACCATAGAGGAGGCGGGGGCCGCGGCGGCGATCATAGTCACGGCTGTTTCCGCCAGCAGGAGGAACAGACCGACCCGGTCCATCCGCTCTACCAAAAGCCAGACGAGGCAGGACACCCCGAAGCAGAGCAGCGCGCCGCGGCTGCCGGTGAGCAGCAGGCTCACGGCGTTGACGCCGGCCAGCAGAGACGCGGCCAGCCGCCGCCAGATACAGGTGGAATTCTTCAGCAGATACAGCGCCGCGAACAGCGCCAGAGCAAAGAGACAGGCTGTTACGTTGGCATCGTTATACAGGCCGTTGACGCGGGCGGTAAAATACTCCGGCAGAGCGCTGGTGTAATCCGTACCCAACACGTTCATCAAAGCGTTGAAAGGCCCGAACAGCACCTGACCGCAGCTCATGTCCAGAGAAATCAGAGCGATGGCGGAGGAAACGGACGCGCAGCCCCACAGCAGGCCGGGAACGTGTTTCCGCTCAAATCGGGCCAGCAGAATGACCGCCAAGGAGAAGGCGGCAAGAAATTTGTAGAATTCCGCCACGCCGCTGGCGCCGAAGGGGGAATAGATCGCCGCCGCGCCGTAGACGATGGCAAAGGCCAAGAGGCCCAATACCGGCACGGACAGCCGCTGCTCAAAGCGAGACAGCGGCTTTTTACCAAGTAAACTCAAAAAGGCCAGCGCGCAGAGGATCATACTCACAGTGCTGGTCTGGACGGTCATGGCGAAAAAGAGCAGAACGGAATAGAGCACCACCATGAGGGCATCCTTCCGGGAAATCGCGCTATCCGTACAGCAGTTCTGCCGGGGAGCGGCGGGAACAGGGGTCTTTTCCGTATGTTCAGCCGGGGCGGACTGCTGTGCCGCCGGGGCGGGAATGTTTTCTTTTCTTGATCTTCTTGCGCTCAAAGCAAGTTCCTCCTATATCTGCGAACTTATGCGGCTATCATTCTACGTAAAACGGCGGGCTTCCACACGCGCCGACATGATTCTATATTTGTTATCCCGCGGCAGGCGGGGTATTTTCCAAATCAGGCGGGGCGTTCCCCACAAGGATCCTGACAAAAAACGCAAAAGGCCTTTTGGCCATACAATGTTCATTATAGTCCTATATACCTGAAAATACAAGTGTTTTCAACGGATTTCCAGGTTTTATGCGGTCATAGGGAGGCCGCGCAAAAAAGGAAGGCAGATGAACGTCGACCGGGATCTATGAGAATCGGCATAACTCCCCCGCAGGGGCATAAAAGAACCCCCGGGCCGAAGCCCGGGGGTATCTCATTTCAGATGCAGCGCAACTGTTGAATCACAGTGGAAGGACTTAGTCCTTGGGCAGCTGGATGAACAGGTTGGTGATCTCGCCGTCCTCAACCGTGTAGATCACGGAAGCCTCGGAGTTGGTCTTGATAGCGGAAGCGCTGATCGCCTCGATATCGCCATCATCGTTGATGGTGTAGACCTTCACGTCGGAAGCCATGGACATGTTGGCGCCGTCACCCTTCACACCGTTGACCATCGTGCCGACGATAACCTCATCAGCAGAGACCTTCTTGACGCCGTCAGCGGAGTAGACATCCACGCCCTTGGTGGACTTGGTGGAAGCCTTATAGATGATGTCGTCAGAGTCGGAAGTGGTGGAGAACCAGATCACGTTGTCCAGCTCGCCGGGGTTGTTGATCTGAGCGTCAGACTGAACGTTGCCGTTCTCATCAGCCTTGGCCATGATCATGACAGAGGTGACCTCGCCCTTCACGACAGCGTTGTAGACATAGTATGCAGCGGTGTCAGTAGCGGCATTCAGCTTGGAAGCGGACTTGCCAGCGATGAAGGTGATGTCCTTGCTGCTGTTGGTGGTGGCCACGCCGGTGATGTAGACAACCTTGGCCACGCCGCCCTTGCTGTAGACATAGGTCTCAGCGGTCTTGGCAGCATCGACGATCTCGGGAGCGTTCTTGATGCCGGTGTAGACATTGAACTTGGCAGTCTCACCGTTCTTGTTGATCACGAAGATGGTCTTGGAATCGGTGTTGACAGTCTTGCCGTCAGCGGTCAGCTTCTTGTTCTCCAGAGCGGGAACACCCTTAGACTCGTAGCTGCCGCTCAGCTTGTACTCGCCGTCAGAGTTGGCCTTGACGCGAACCAGCAGAGGCAGGTCCTTGGCATTGTATGCACCGGAGTAATCCTTATCGGTGTCAACGGTCTTGACGGAGCCGTCAGCAAAGACCAGCTTTGCGCGGTTGCCGTTGATCCAGTTGGTAGCATCGCCGTTGATATTCAGCAGCAGAGCGTAATCAGAGACGTTAGCGCCGGTCTCCTCGATGTACAGAGCGAAGCCGTTGGCATCCACATAGACATCATAGGAGCTCTTGTTGGTCAGGCCAGCCTCGGAGGTGCCGTTGAAGGTGTACTCCTTGCCATACTTGTAGGTGGTATCGCCGATGGTCAGGCTCTTCTCGATGACCTTCTTGGTCAGCTCGCCGGAGACAGACTCCATCTTGTACATGGTCTGGATCTCGCCGTCAGCATAGGTGAAAGCGACCACATCGTCCTCAGCGAAAGCCTCGGTCTCATACTCGTCGTTGAAGTCAGTAATGGTGCTGTCGGTATCGACCACAACATAAGCGTCCTTCTTGGAGGTAGCGTCCTTCACGTCGGTGATCTTGCCAGCGTAGACGGACATAGCAATGACGTCAACATGGTTGTTGTCATCGTCGCGATAGACTTCGATCAGGGTGCCGTTGCCGATCTTGTCAGCGGTGCCGCCCAGCTTATCCAGCTTGGTGTCGTTGGCCTTGCTGACGGTGAAGGTAGCAGCAACGTCCTTCTTGTCCTTGTCCTTGACGGTGTCGAAGCTCACGCCGTTGACATACAGGTTGGCAGTGGTGTCCTTGGTGGACATGTTCAGGTCAGCATAGATGTCATTGATCTTCTGAGAGCCGACATAGGTCAGGTCAGGAGTCTTGGCATAGGTGCCGATCTTGACGCCCTTGTAATCCCAGCGGGTAGCGGGACGGCCGAAAGCGTCAGAGGTGTTGTTGGCATGCAGGTTCTTGAAGACGGTCTCATAATAAGGAGTCTTCTTATCCTGTTCAGCCTTGGCGCTGGTGGAAACGGAGACGTTGCCAACGATGACGGTGTTGTCATTGGGATAAGAGAAGGTGCCGGCCTTCAGCATGTTCAGGGCATACAGGCAAGCCTCCTCACGAGTGGCAGCCTTGGCGCCGTTGAACTCGCCCTTCAGGCCGTTATCCAGAGCGACGTCCTTGGACAGAGCGCGCTTGGCAACGGAGATGGACCAGTTGGGGCCGGTGTAGCCTTCCTTGTCAGCCTGCAGGCCCAGAGCGCCCAGCAGCATCTTCATGAAAGCATAGCCGGTCAGGGTGTTGCCGGGACGGAAGGTGCCGTCAGCATAACCGGAGATGATGCGCTCCTTAGCGCAGTAAGCGATGTAGGGAGCAAAGACGTTGGTAGTCGCAACGTCCTTGTAGGGAGCTGCATCAGCGGTCAGAGCGTCAGCAGTGGTGGTGCCCAGGATCAGGTTGCAGATGATCTTGGCGGCAGCACCGCGGGTCAGAGTGCCCTGGGGCTTGAAGGTGCCGTCGGTATAACCACCGACGACGCCCAGGGTGGACATCACTTCGACAGCTTCTTCATAGTTGATCTTGCTGTTGTCGGTGAAGTCCTTGGCGCCAGCGCTGACGGTAACCAGAGACATGGTCATCACCAGAGCCAGAACCAGAGAAAGGAACTTCTTCATGGGGTTTCCTCCTTTTGAATTCTCCCTTTTCGGGAGTGGTAATTTTGCAAGTCAGGCTTTTGCTTTCCGCCCCGATTTACATATCGTGGCTAGCCTACCCAATATCTGAATCGGGACTTCGGGCTATAACCTTCCTTGCAGGACATACTTTAGCACTGCTTTTTTCGACTGTAAATAGGTTTTGGGGTTCTGTAACAAAACTGTAATGAGAACGGCGGTTTTGCGGAAAGCTGACGGCGAGTTGTGGTGGAAGCGTGACGTTATGGGTTGTTTTCCGGCAGACGGTAACGTTTACCTACCAGCTCCAGTTCTCCCCTGTCCACCATTCTTTTTAATATATGTGTGGCCTGCTTGGGGTCGATCCGCAGCTGCTCCGCGAGGGCCTGACGGCCCGCCGTCCCCTCCTTTTGGATGTAAGCCCGGAGAATGGGCAGGTAATCCGCCTCCGCCACAGCCTTTCCGGCGGGGTAGTAGCGCACGCCCACCTTTGTCAGCCGGTTATTCCGGCTCAGGCGGTTGAGGTGCTCCCAAGCGGTGCGGGGGGTGACGTGAAGCAGAGCGGCCGCCGTGTCCCGCACTAAGTAGCCCTGTTCCTCCGCCCCCCGGAGAAGAACGTCCTCGATCTGCTTATTGCCGGCCCAAGCGGCCAGCGACCGAAGGCTGAACCCCTCCAAGCCGCCCCGGATCATGGCGGTGCGGCACAGGACGGACAGGCGGGACTGGTCGATGGGGTTGCCGGTGGCGGGGGCGATGAACACCCGGTTGGTGGGGGCGTCCTTCTGCCGCGCCCGGACGTCGGACAACAGGCGCTGTGTCCGGGCGCCCATGTCGACGTCGTGGTCGGGAAAGCGGATCAGGCCGGTTTGCAGGTCGATCTGATCCCACGTCAGGGCTGCAATTTCCCCCGGCTGCATCCCCAGCTTCCAGCACATCCAGATGGCAAGGCCCGCGGTGGAGCTGTCCTCCTGCTGGACGATGCGCCAAAGGCTGTATTCCGTATCGTCGCCGGTCTGCGGAACGTCCGGCTGGGGGGCGTCTTCCCAGAGGGCGGCGGGGAAAATGCCCCGGAGACTGCCCACCGCCATGCCGCTGACACGGGCGCCATAGGCCCAGCCGTTGGCCTTGATCTGGCGGACGATCCAGTCACGGCGGAGATCTTTCAGGGAGACGTCCTGCCCCTCGCTGTCCAAGGCGAGCTTTGCCAGACGGGAAACGTTTTCCGGCGTCATGGGCTTTTTGCCCCGATCCGCGATGAGGACCCGGTCGGACAGCTTGCGATACCGGGCATAGCGCTCCCGCAGGCAGTCCGCCACGGAGGGCTCCAGGGGGACGGTGCGGTCCGGGAGCAGGAGGCTGCCGCCGTCCAAGTCCACCTGATCCCAGGTGAGTTCGTTGAGTTCCTTGCGGCTCAGGCCCTCCTGCCACGCAAGGCGGAGGATGACGCCCTCCGGGCTGTATGGGTGACGGGCGAGGATGCGGAACATAGCCGCTTCGTCCGGTCTTTTCAGTGCTTCTGCTGGCATGGATACCTCCTGTTGCGCCGAGGGAAGTCGGCGTGAGTCTCACGTGAGTTTTGTCCGAAATCAGCCCTCCATAAAGCAGGAAAAGGCCGGATAGTAGCGGAGGGAAATGGGCTGGCCCAAGGCGGCGGAGCGGTTTTTGAGGATCTTCAGCTCCAGCTCCCGTGGGTCTTTCCGCTTTTCCTCGTCGATCTGGAAGCCGGGACGGCCCGCGCCACGGGCCTGCAGGCCCAGCAGGACATCGGCGGAGTAGTCAATGCCGCCGGATTCCTTGAAGGCGTTCATGGAGACCTCAAGGTTGTAGTTCTCCCGGTTGAAGGAGGAGATGGCGAACACGGTCAATTCGTACTGCCGGGACATTTTTTTCAGGGCGCAGACGATGCGGTCGAGGTTCTGCTTGTCGGTGAAATGGACGTCCACCGGGGCGATGATCTGGAGGTAGTCGATGAGCACCACCGGCTTTTCGCCGGTCTCCGCGATGTGGCGGGCCACCTCGCTCTGGATGTAGTCAAGGCCGGTCTCGTGGTCGCCCTCCCGGAAGTAGATGTGTCCGGCGTAGGCGGCGTAGGCGTCCCTAGCGGCTTCCAAGTGGGCCTTTTCCTGGGTGGTGTACTGGCTCCAGCGCCGGCCGTCCAGCACGCCGCGAGCGGTCTTGGCCATGCGTCGCCGGGCGGAGGTGTCCAGCAGGAAGCTCTCCCGGCTGATGGACCGCGCCATCAGCTCCCACGCCATCATTTCAAGGGAGAACACCAGCACGTCCCTCCCCTGCTGGGCCAGCTGGTCGGCCATCTGCATACAGAAAGCGGTCTTGCCCAGAGAACTGACCGCGCCGATGACGTAAAGGCCGTCGTACAAGCCGCCGTCCAGAGCCTCGTCGATCTTGGGGAAGCCGGTTTTCAGCGGCGGGCGGGCGGCCTGCTTCTGGATGTAGGCGAGGAAATCGTCCATGCGGCCTGCCGCCGAGGTCTCCTTGTAGGGGGGCGGCTGCTGTGCCGCCCAGTCGGCGGCGCATTGGGCGAGGAAGCGGGCGGTCTCGTCCCGGTCATGGCAGAGGGATTCGTTGAGATCCTTGCCGTAGGGCACGGGGGGACAGCGGTAGAGCCACGGAAATTCTGCCGTCAATGCGGAGGCCCACGTCTCCCCTGCCGGATCGCTGTCCGTCAGCAAAAGGATGGGGGCGGGCTTGGGCAGGGTTCGCAGGAGGGCGGCGGCTTTTTCCCGGTTGCCGGAGCCGTTGAGGGCGGCGGCATGATAACCCAGTTCCTCGGCGGAGAGGGCGTCGAAGGTGCCTTCAAGGAGGAAGACGAGGTCTCCCTCCCCTGCTCCGGTCAGCAGCTCCGGCTGGAACAGCGGCGAGGGGCGGCCCTTTTCGTTGAGGTAACGCTTTTCGGAGACGGCCCGGCGGACGTAGCGGCCGTCCTCGCAGGGAAGCACCACGCAGTCATGGTTGGGATCGTAGCCTAAGCGGAAGCGGGTCACGGTGTCCGCCGACAGGCCCCGCTGGGTGAAGTAGGGGGTCTCGTCCCGGTGGGCGAAGCAGTCCGAGAGATAGGAGGAGGAAAGAGGTTCTTCGCTGAAAAAAGACGGGGCGCAGCCCCCAACTTCCCCCTCCCCCCCGTCAGGAGCGGCCCGCTCCGCGGGACGGTTCGTTATGCGGGAAGGTTCGGCAGCGCTGAAGGAGACGGAGCGCCTTGCGGAGCCGTCCCCGTACCGTTCGCTGGCGAGAGAAAGGGCGTCCGCCGGAGAGGAAAGGTTGTTGTCGATGGCGAGGAGGTCAAAGAGGTCGTAGTCCGCGCCGCAGGCGAAGCAGTGAAC
>ERZ856578.2284-NODE-2284-length-32153-cov-11.940485_pt1 | contig 32153 bp, 27 predicted proteins | sample MGYA00514384_ERZ856578 | MGnify/ENA primary metagenome ERZ856578 (study PRJEB29103, sample SAMN06111958) | human gut metagenome | biome: human gut; feature: ankylosing spondylitis patient; material: healthy_person | host: Homo sapiens | place: China:Hangzhou... | reverse complement strand
GGGGGCAACGCCCCCGCGACCGGAAGGCTTGCCCGCCCCGCCGACCCCGGAGGCCTCTTCCGCGAAAGGATTGTACGAAGGGTCGAAGAGGATGCGCGGCTGCTGCGGATGGTCCGAAGGATGATCCAGGATGCGGTTTATCTCCGGATCCTGCGAAAAGTCGATCGAAGGCAGCACATTGTACTGCCCCAGCGAATGCCGGATGGCAGCCCGGAGGAACGAATAGATGGTCCGCTCGTCGTCGAACCCGATCTCGGTCTTGGTCGGGTGTATGTTGACGTCGATGCGTGCCGGGTCGATCTCGAAGTAGAGGAAATAGCCCGGGTAGTGCCGTTCGGGGATCAGCCCTTGGAAGGCGGAAAATACCGCGCTGGACAGATAGGGGCTCTTGACGAAACGGCGGTTGACGAACAGGAACTGCTCGCTTCCCTTGGCACGGGCATACTGGGGCTTGTAGACGAAACCGCCGATCTTGACGATGTCGGTATTTTCCTCGACCGGGACCAACTTGTTGTCGGTATTGGACTTGAAGATGGAAACGATCCGTCGGCGCAATCCCGAAGGGGAAAGTTTGTGCACCAGCGTATCGTCCCGGTACAGCTCGAAAGCCAGTTCGGGATGGGCGAGAGCCACGCGGACGAATTCGTCGGCAATGCGGGAAAATTCGATCGTATCGGATTTGAGAAAGTTCCGCCGCGCAGGGATGTTGAAAAACAGGTTCTTTACCGCCAGGGTCGTGCCGACGGCCGCCGGGAGCGATTCCGTTTTTTTGTACTCCGAGCCTTCGATGCAGATGCGCACGCCCAGTTCGTCTTCCGCCCGGCGTGTGGTCAGCTCGACTTGGGCGACGGCGGCGATGGAGGCCAAAGCTTCGCCCCGGAAACCTTTGGTATGCAGGTGGAAAAGATCCTCGGCCGAGGAGATTTTCGAGGTGGCATGCCGCAGGAAACTGTTGCGGGCATCGGTGGGACTCATCCCGCAACCGTTGTCCGTAACCTTGATCAGTTGCCGACCTCCCTGACGGACGGAGACAATGATGTGCGTGGCGGAGGCATCGACCGCATTTTCCATGAGCTCCTTCACTACCGAAGCGGGGCGTTGTACCACTTCGCCTGCAGCAATCTGGTTGGCGATGTGGTCCGGCAGTACTTTGATGATGTCGCTCATGAGGATGTTTCCCGGCGGAAAGATGTATTTATGACGTGAAAGAAGGTGTTAGTTTCGGTGAACTTTTTGCCACTCGGAAAGAAAAGGACAATCCTTCCAGTCGTCGTTGATATGGATGAAGATTTCTTTCGATTTTTTGCTGACCCATTCCTTGATGATGTTGTCCTCCATCTCCTGTTTGGCGAGGGTCTTGAGTTTATCGAAATCCTGCGAATAATCGGCGGTATGCGTCTGGCTGTGTTTGCGTACGTAGTAGATGGCGTAATAGTCGCCCGAGCGGCCGTCCTCGATGAAGACCGGATCGGACACCTGTCCGGCCTGGAGGTTGCTCACCGCGTAGTAGAGGTTGCGGTCGAGTTCCGTTACCTTGAAAGCGCTTTCGCCGGTGTACATATTGAGCATGTTGCCGTTGTTGTAACGTGTGGCTTCGTCCTGGGAGAAACGTTTGACGGCATCGTTGAAATTCAATTCTCCGGTGCGGACTTTGGCTACGATGCTGTCCATGCGGGCTTGTGCTTTTTGCAAGTCATCCGGCATGAGTTTGGGTTTCATCAGGATGTGGCGCAGGTCGAGTTGTTCGCCCCGGCGTTTGAGTACCTGGATGATGTGGTAGCCGTATTCCGTCTCGACCGGATCGGAGATTTCGCCTTCGTCCAGGTTGAAAGCGGCCGCCTCGAACGGTTTGACGAACTGCCCCTTGCTCACGTTTTCATAGACACCTCCGTTGGAAGCCGAACCGGCGTCGTCGGAGTACAGGATGGCCATCATGCGGAAGTCGGACGTGCCTGCTTCGATGTCCTTTTTCATCTGGGTAAGGCGGTTAACAACTTCGTCGATGGCTTCCTGGCTGGGTTTGGGGCGCAGCACGAGGGTGGCCAGTTCAAACTCCTCCTCGAATACCGGCAGGGAGTCCTTGGGGATGCGGTTGAAAAAGCGGCGGACATCCTCCGGCGAAGGGTTGAGGTCGCCGATGAGTTCCTTTTTCATGGCAGTGGCAAAGGCCTGCGAGCGGATAATGGGGGTCAGGTCGGCCGCCATCGTTTCTTCGTCGGGTTTCTGGTAGAGCTCCAGCATCTTGTTGACCGATCCGGCACTCAAAGCCAGCCGTTCGATGGTTTGGGCTACCTGGTTGCTCACTTCACTGTCGGTAACTTCCAGACTGTCCACCTGTCCCTGGTAGGCCAGCATCTTGTCGGTGATCAACTGTTCGAGGATGCTGCATTTGTCGCTCTCGTCCAGGTATTCGCCGTTCATCTGTCGTTGGGTATAGGCTCCCTCGATGTCCGATTCGAGCACGGCGTCGTCGCCTACGATGGCGGCTACTCCGTCGATCTTGTACGCTTGGGGAGAACGAGGCGGCAGGGTATCTTGTACCTGTTCGAGCGTGTCAGCTGCGGCTTGTTCTGCAGGGGTTTGTTGCGCGGAGGCCTGAAGTGCCAGGCAAGCAAATGCGGCGGTGGCAAGTGCAAATCTATTTATCTTCATGGAGGTCGAATATTTCGATTTTTTGGTTTTCTTCTGCTTGTTGTCTCAGTTCAGCGTTGGCTTGACGGAGTGTTTCGGCCATGCGGCGGTTCAAGAGAATGCTTTTGATCTGGTGATGGGCATACTCTATCGGAGCCTGTGCGCCGCGTCGCAGGTATTGGGAAACGCGGCCCAAATATACACCATCGGTATTTTTTGCCACAAAGGAGTAACCTTTTTTTTGTGCGGCAGAAGCGGCGAAATCCTCGTCCGTTTCGTATTTCCCTGTCAAGGTTTCCAATTCGATCCATTCATTGCGGATAAGCGGGGCATTGTACGAGGCCTCTTTCATGGCCTCTTCCACGCCGGCTTCCCAATTCCAGGGCAGGGTCGAACCGTCGGGGTTTTTGTGGCGCTTGGTCCAGTCGGAGGGAGCCTTGTCCCGGGCGAAAGCCGTACGGAGTTTTTTGCGCAGCGCCTCGTCGCAGTAAGTAACCGGGAGGTAGGACCAGCAAAGGATATCCTTGTCCAGGATGAAATTGTTTTTGTTGGCCTGATAATATTCCTCGATTTCCGATTCGTCCACCAGCGTATCGAGACGTTCGGAGATGATTTTCTGTTCGTATCGCCCGGTGAGCAGCAGTTCCCGGAAGTCGGCGATCTCTTTTTCCAGGTCGCCTTCCGGCATGTTCATTTGTGCCGTCTTGAGGATCAGTTGGCGGGTGATCCAGGCATCGATGTAGCGCGAGACGATGGCGGCGCTGTCCTGAGGGGAGGATCCTTTGGGGACGATGTGGTGCAGGTCGCTGCGGTAGAGATATGTATCGTACACGCGTGCTACCGGCGGGTTGCGGTCGTCGCCCCGCAGGGTAGACACGTAACCTTTTATCCGGTCGCATCCGCAGGAAAAAGCGGAGGCCACGGCAAGTCCGATCGCTGCTCCCCAAAGGTTTTTCATGGTCGCTATCGTATGCAAAACGGCGTTTTCGGTTATTCGATACCGCGTTTTTTCTTTTCGGCGTTCACGGCTTTCTCCAAAGCCTTCAGCTGTTTTTTGTAAATCTCGACCGAATGTCCTCTGCGCAGCAGGGCGGGATAGCGTTCGGCACACAGGGCATAGTAATCTTCCCGAACCTCCCCGAGGGCTTCGTCGTAGGTTTTGCGTTGCGGAGGGAGGATTTCCAGGATGTTGAAGACGAAATAATTGTCTCCTTCCTGGATGATGTCCGAAGCACCGAGACGGATCTCGAAGTCCGGTTTGAAAACTTTGGCTGTCTCTTCGGTGAGTTCATACCCTTCGGCTACCGAAGCCAGACCCCTGTTGAGCTGCGAGAGGACCTCCCGGTAGTCTTTCCCCTGTTGCATCATCTGGCGGACACGCTCGGCGGTGGCGGCATCGCGACACATGACAACCTGGTAATGGGCCCGCTGTCCCCACAGGTAGCGGGTGGTGTCCTGGTTGTAGAGTGCCATCAAGGTATCGGGATCGACCTCGTTCAAACGCTCGGCGCAGAAATTGTCGGTCAGCATTTGGATGATGGCTTTGCGGCGGAACTCTTCGACCGAAGATCGGATGCGTTTGTCGGTCTGGGGCAGATCGCGAACATACATGCCCAAGGCCATCGAACTGGCGAAATCGTTGAATTTGTCCTGGACGATTTGGCGCAATTCCGAACGTTCGTCGTATTTGTCCATGTCGTAGATGAGCGAATTGTAAAAATCGCTCGTGGTAAAGGTGCTGTCCCCCAGGGTGAAAAGAGGCTGGTTGGCATTTTCGACATAGCCGCTTTTCCATTCTCCCCACAGGAAGCCCATGTTGGAGAGGGTCTCGACCACGGCTTCGTATTGCAGGGAATCGACGCTCAAGGGGTAGTTCTTCAGTTTGTCCTCAGCGTAGGCTCTGCGGGCGGGGGTGAATCGGTCGCCGGAGAGGGCTTGTTGGTTCAGGAAATCTTTCCGGGCTTCGTAATCGTCGTTGCGCACTTTGCTTACTACCTGGATGATCTCCCAGCAGTCCGGAAGGGCGAGGATGCTGGTCGTTTGTCCCGGTTCGAGGGCAAAGACCATATCTTCGATCTCGGGCAGCAGTTCCCCGATGCCGTAAAAGCCAAGGTAGCCCCCGTTGGCTTGGGTGGCGGCATCTTCGGTGTAATTGAGCGCTACATCGGCAAAACTGTCGCCTTCTTTCAGTCGGTTGTAAGCACGTCGGATGTCGGCCAAGGCTTGGGTGTCGAGCGAGTCGGAACCTTTGCGCATCACCAGGATGTGCGCCAGTTCGACCATTCCCCGTGCCGGACGGCGTTCGATCGGGTGGACGATGTGGTAGCCGAATTCGGTGCGCACCGGAGCCGAGAATTCGCCCACCGGGGTCTGGTAAGCGGCGGTCTCGAGGGCGTAAGGCAGTTGGAATGCCGTTACGAAGCCCAGATCACCGGTGCTCCCGCCGGGATTGATCTTCACGGCCAGCGTGTCGAACGCAGTGCCGGATTGGAGCGCCCGGTAGACCGAGTCGATCCGGGCGCGGGCATCCAGCGTGTCTTTTTCAAACCCATACCAAGGGACAGGCACCAGGATGTGCGATACCCGTACGTCTTCTTTCGATCGGTCGGCCGCCTCACGCGCGAGGTGTTCGAGCGCTTTCGAATCGATGTTGTAGGGTGCGATGGTCAAGTTGGTGTAGTTGGTTACCGTCCGGCGCAGGGAAGCCAGGGTGTCGATGCCCTGGGCGCGAGCCTGGTTGTACAATACGATGTTGTCGATGAAGGTGTCGAGGTATTTTTCCGGGGTAAGAGCCGCTTTGTCCTCCGCTTGGAGGTAGGCTTCGAAATAGGGGTTGAAAAAATCCTGCGGATAGTACATCTTGCCGTCTATCGAAACGAAAGGTTGTTCGGCCTTTTTTGCTTCGACGGCGAGGCAACAGGCAGCCATCGCGAAGAGTATGAGAATATTTCTTGTAATTCGCATCATTTGACGGATCGTTTTTTTAGGTAACAAAACAAGAAACAAATGTAGCAAATAATTGAAAAACGGCCGCTTTTCCACAGGAATAAGCCGGCCGTTTAAGTAAAAATTATCGCTTTTTAATGCTTTTTTAACGGGAGTAGTTCGGTGCTTCCTTGGTGATGGTGATGTCGTGCGGGTGGGATTCCCGGATGCCCGAGGAAGTAATCTGCACGAAGCGGCCCTCGCGCTGCATCGTTTCGATGTCCTTGGCTCCGCAGTATCCCATGCCGGCGCGCAATCCGCCGACGAACTGGTGCATGGATTCCGACAAGGTGCCCTTGTAGGGTACGCGGCCCACGATGCCTTCGGGGACGAGTTTGCGGTTGTCGGTCTCTCCGTCCTGGAAATAACGGTCCTTCGAGCCCTTTTCCATGGCCTCGATCGATCCCATGCCCCGGTAGGTTTTGAACTTCCGGCCTTCGTAGATGATGGTCTCTCCCGGGCTTTCCTGCGTGCCGGCCAGCATCGAGCCCAGCATGACGCACGAAGCTCCGGCGGCGATGGCTTTCGGGATGTCTCCGGTGTATTTCACCCCGCCGTCGGCGATGATGGGCACGCCCGAGCCCTCGATAGCGGCAGCCACCTCCAGTACGGCCGAGAATTGCGGGTAGCCTACTCCGGCTACGATGCGGGTCGTGCAGATCGAGCCCGGTCCGATGCCTACTTTCACTGCGTCGGCGCCTTGTTCCACCAGGAAGCGGGCGGCGTCGCCCGTGGCGATGTTGCCCACTACCACGTCGATCTCCGGGAATTCCTTCTTGACCTCGTGCAGGATGTTTATGACATTGACCGAATGTCCGTGCGCCGTATCGATCACCAGTGCGTCGACGCCGGCTTCCACCAGCAGACGCGCCCGTTGCAGGTTTTCGCGGCCCACGCCGATGGCAGCCGCTACGCGCAGGCGACCGAAGCGGTCCTTGTTGGCATTGGGGTGGGTCTTGACTTTGGTGATGTCGCGGAAGGTGATCAGTCCGTGCAGGATGCCGTTGGCATCCACCACGGGGAGTTTCTCGATCTTGTGGCGCTGGAGGATTTCCTCGGCCTGGTCCAGGGTGGTACCGATGGGGCAGGTGATCAGGCGGGTGCTCATGATCAGCGAAAGGGGTTTGTCCGCCTGTTTTTCGAAGCGCAGGTCGCGGTTGGTAACGATGCCGATGAGTTTTTTGTTTTCATCCACGATCGGGATACCGCCGATGGAATACTCGTGCATGCATTTCTTGGCGTCGGCTACGGTGGCGTCCGGATGCAGCATGATGGGGTTGAGGATCATCCCGCTCTCTTCGCGTTTGACAGCGGTGATGTGGCGGGCTTGCTCTTCGGGCGACATGTTCTTGTGGATCACGCCGATGCCTCCTTCCTGGGCCATAGCGATGGCCATCGCCGATTCGGTAACGGTGTCCATGGCGGCCGATACGACGGGGGTGTTGAGGGTGATGCGGCGCGAGAAACGGCTCTGGATGGAAACTTCCCGGGGAAGAACCGAGGAATAGGCGGGCACCAGCAGTACGTCGTCGTACGTCAGACCCAAGCCTACTATTTTGTTGGAGGAGTTGGACATATGCAATTACGGATTAAGCGTTGTAATTGCAGGCAAATGTACGCATTTTTGGCCGGAGGGCAAAGGGCTGCGGGGAAAAATCGCGCGGGCTTGTTGCGGGTTTTTTTCGGTTTTTTTTAAGAACTGCGGGGGATTTTTTCCTAACGAAAGGACAAAACTACATATTTAACTCTTTGTTGGGAGGATTTTATATTTAGAAAATTTTCTATTATGAATAGAATAAATATTTTTGCCTCGAACAATAATGTTTGAAGGACATGAGAACGACAAGAGTGTTTATTATTCATCCCCAACGCTTGGTTTGTGTGGCTTTAAGGGACCTGATGGAAAAATTCGGCGACCTGATGGTGGTCGGGGTGTCTTGCGATTTTGCCGGGGCGCAGGCGGCTCTTGCCGATGGGACGATAGATGTTTTTCTAATGGCCGACCGCTTGGAAGACTGTACGGGCGTCTCTGCCCTCAAACGTATCCGGCAGGACAACCTCCATACCAAGGTCGTGTTTTACCGCCTGGGCGGGATGAGTCCTCTTTTCGACTACATGGCTGCCCGCTACGGAGCAGGGGCTGTTTTGTCGCCTACCTGCGGTTACTCGGAACTGGTGGCGGCTGTCCGCGGGGTGTACGAAGGGACGCTCGAACCGATGCAGTCCCGGATGGTGGGGCGCGCACGCAAACTTTCGGTGCGCGAGATGGATGTCCTGGCAGGTATCCTGGAGGGAAAAACCTTGGGAGAGACGGCCGAGGAACTGGGCATCAGCGACAAGACGGTCAGCACGTACAAAAACCGTCTGTTCCACAAACTGGGCGTGAAAAGCGCGGTGGAACTGGTGGGGATGTACAACTGCGGCAACGGGGTGGGTTCCCTTTTTCAATAACCTTTGACTTTCTGTTTATTCCTTTGCGGGGGGTGAAAGTGGTAAAAAAAGTACGGCTTTCCTTCGTGAAAAGGAGGCTGGAAAATATCCGCAGGAGAGGCAAGCGAAGAAAACTTTACGAGGGGGGGGGAGAGGCCGCAAACTTGTTTATTCTTCCAACAATTCCGTAGGGGTAAAAGCAGGGGTGAAGTTTTTCGTTTTTTCTGCGTTTTCCCGGGCTCGGCGTACATTTTCCGACTCCCGTTTTTGACGGATACGGATGCGGTGTACCTTTTTGTACAGGGGGAATCGGTATGCAATGCCGTACGACATCGAGAAAGCAACCGACTTGTTGTACACCTGCCCGATCCCCGGAACCGCCAGCGGACCGATGCCGTTTTTGTCGCTTTGCGCCACGATCAGGTTGTAGCTCCCCTCCATGGTCAGGAACAGGTTGTTCCATAGAGAGACTTCCGCGCCGATCGACAGGTTGAGCCACATGGCCGAGGGACGGTCCGTTATATCGACTGCATAGTCCGTATCCCAGTATCCGTCCGAAATCGTCATGCCGTAAATATGCCGATTGTACTTGCTGTATCCCAGTTTGGCGCCGAAGTAGAGGATGTCGAGCGCTTCTTTTCCGTTTTTTTGCAGGAAAGCCCCTTGCGTAAGGGCGTAATGCACCCCTGCCTGTGCAAACCAGCCGTCCACCGAAGTGCGCATCGAGGTGAAGTTCAGGTGGCGCTCCGCCATTCCGAAGTTGGCGGCGGCGTACAGCTTGGGGGTCAGCCGGTAGTCGGCCATCACCATCCAGCCGCGATCCTCGTTCTTCCCGCTGATGATCGGCAGCAGGGGGGCGGCCAGGTCGATACCCACCCGCAGGGCGTGTTGGACTTCGATGAGGGTGTCGCGACGGGTGGTGTCCACCACCGGGAGGGAATCGGCAGCGATCCCTGTGGTATCGATCAATTCTCCGGCGCTGAACAGTTGGGAGTCGATCTCCGGTAAAACCGTCAGGGTGTCCCCCTCGGGAACTTTTACGGCTTCCTCGGAAGAAGCCGGCGAAGCGGAAGGGGTGGAATCCTCTTTGCCCTGTTGCGCAAGAACCAAGCCCCCTGTCGTGGCAAGCACGAGCAGCAGCAGCGAGCGGATCAGGGTCGGGGTAGGGTGCATGGGTAGCGCAGAGGGTTTATTCGGTGCGGAAATACAGGGTGGCGGCCGTTTGAGCCGAATTGAACAATTCTCCTTCGGCCGGCGGAACTTCGATGTCTTTGACGTATTCCAATATCGGCCCCTCGGTGGTGCATTCGACGGTAACCCCCGAAAAGACAAAGCGGAATCCGCATGCCTTCGACAGGAAATCCAACTTGGGCGTGTAGCGCAGGGTGAGGGTGTCGGTCTGTCCGGTGCCTTCCCGCTCGATGAGGTAACGGGACTCTTCCGCCTCGAAATCCACCGGCAGGGATATCTCCTTGGCGCCTTCCGACAGGCCGATTTCGCTCAGGCGTTCGGTGCCTTGCAACCCGTAGAAGTGAAGTCCCGTTTGCGGGTATTCCTCGGCTTGTCCGGCATCGTCGAACGCATAGAACAGCACCTTCGCACGAGGGGTCGAGAGCGTCCCTTCCGGGCAAATGTCGTCCTTCTCGCAGCCTCCTGTCATCAGAAGGAGGAGGGAGGCGGCCAGCAGCCAAGGGCGCGGAAAGGTGCGGCGGTGCGTCATCGGAAGAGTTCGGTTATTCGGGCGTCCCGGTCCGGGGCGTTTCCCTTCGGGACAAAAGTACGACATTTTCCACATGGAACGTTTGGGGGAACATGTCCACCGGTTGAATTTTTTCCACGCGGTACAAGGCGTCCATCAGCGCCAGGTCGCGCGCTTGGGTGGCCGAGTTGCAGCTTACGTACACGATGCGGGGCGGAGCCAGGCGCAGCAGTTGCGCCACCACGTCCTTGTGCATACCGTCGCGCGGGGGGTCGGTGATCACCACGTCCGGACGGCCGTAGCGGGCTACGAAAGCGTCGTCGAACACGTCTTTCATGTCTCCTACCAGGTACTGGCAGTTGTCGATCCCGTTGCGGGCGGCATTTTCGCGGGCGGCGTCGATGGCTTCGGGGACGGATTCCACCCCCACGACCTTCCCCGCCCGGCGGCTGACGAACTGGGAGATGGTCCCGGTGCCGGTGTAGAGGTCGTAGACGGATTCCGAACCGGTAAGCCCTGCGAAATCCCGTACCACGCGGTACAACCGCAGGGCCTGGGGAGTGTTGGTCTGGAAGAACGACTTGGGACCGATGCGGAACACGAGGTCTTCCATCCGTTCGGTGATGTGGTCGCTGCCCCGGTAGGTGCGGATGTCCAGGTCGTACACCGAGTCGTTGACCTTTTCATTGACCGCGTAAAGCAGCGAGGTGATCTGGGGGAAACGTTCGTGCAGGTGGTCCAGCAACCCTTCGCGGGCAGGACGGTCCTCGCGGCCGAATTGCACCAGGAGCATGACTTCCCCGGTAGTCTGGGAGATGCGCAGCATCAGGGTGCGCAGCAGGCCTTGGTTGGTGCGCGGGTCGAAGAAGTCCAGGCCTTTTTCGAGGGCGTAACGTTTTATCTCGTGGCGGATAGCGTTCGAAGGGTCGGGCTGCAGCAGGCATTTGCGGACATCGAGCACCTTGTCCCAGCGTCCTTGGATGTGGAATCCGAGGGCGGGTTCGGGCGAGGAGATCTCCCCGGCGGCATCCAGTTCTTCCCGCGTGTACCACCGGCGGCAAGCGAAGGAGAACTCCAGTTTGTTGCGGTAATAGTACTCGTGTTCGCAGCCCAGGATGGGGCTTGTCGGAGGGAGTTCCACGCCTCCGATGCGGCGCAGGTTGTTTTCGACTTCCTGTTGTTTGTAGTGCAGTTGCCAGCGGTACTGCATGTTTTGCCAGCGGCAGCCTCCGCACACCCCGAAGTGGGGGCAGGGAGGTTCGGTGCGTTTTTCGGAAAGGGTCAGCAGGCGTTCCACGCGTCCTTCGTAGTAGCGGGACGATTTTTTGGTGACCCGTACGTCCACCGTGTCGCCGGGAACGGCTCCTTCGATCAGCACGGCACGGCCGTCCTCGGCGTGCGCGACGGCTTTTCCCCGGGCGGCGGCGTCGGTAACGGCCAGGCCGTACAGGATGAGGTCTTTGGGATGGCGTCTGGACATTTTCGTGCGGATACGGTTTCGTAGAGGATGCAAATGTAGAGATTTTCGGGGGGATTTTTGCGCAGATTTTTGGCTTGATTTCCGGGGCTTATCACTACATTTGTGCTCGGCGAGTTTTCGCGTGAAAAGAAACGACTTTTTCTAATCCTATACGTATTTTGTGAGTCATGACGAATCCTTTCGACTTTTCCCGGCGTCAGACCGGACCCGATGAAGAACAGACCCGGCAGATGCTCCAGGCCGTCGGCGCTGCGAGCCTCGAAGAACTCATCGACCAGACCATCCCGGCCGAAATCCGTTTGAAGGAGCCTTTGCGTCTGCCCCAGGCGATGACCCAGGCGCAGTACCTGGCGCATTTCCACCAGTTGGCATCGCTCAACAAGCCCTTCAAAAACTACATCGGACTGGGGTACTGTTCCGTACCGATGGAGCCGGTGATCCAACGCAATATTTTCGAGAACCCCGCGTGGTACACTTCCTACACGCCTTACCAGGCGGAAATATCGCAGGGGCGCCTCGAAGCGCTGATGAACTTCCAGACGATGGTCGCCTCGCTCACCGGACTGCCCATCGCCAACGCTTCGCTGCTCGACGAAGGCACTTCCGCGGCCGAAGCCATGCTGATGCTGTTCCATGCCCGCAGCCGCGAGCAGAAAAAGGCCGGCGTGTCGAAGTTTTTCGTTTCGGAAAACGTCCTGCCCCAGACCCTCGATGTGCTCAAGACGCGCGCCGAACCGCTGGGCATCGAACTGGTCGAAGGCGACGAATTCGCTTTCTCCCCGCAGCCGGACTATTTCGGCATGATGCTGCAATACCCGACCGCTACCGGTGCGGTGGAGGACTACCGCCAGGTGGTCGAGCAGGCGCATCAGGCCGGGGTGAAGGTCGTCGTGGCGGCCGATATCCTTTCCCTGGCGCTGCTTATCCCTCCGGGAGAATGGGGCGCCGACGTAGCCGTGGGATCGACCCAGCGTTTCGGTATCCCGATGGGCTTCGGCGGGCCGGCGGCGGCGTATTTCGCTACCCGGGAGGAGTACAAGCGCGAATTGCCCGGGCGCATCATCGGCCTGTCGGTGGACAAGGCCGGACGGCCGGCTTTGCGCATGGCCTTGCAGATGCGCGAACAGCACATCAAGCGGGAAAAAGCGACTTCCAACATCTGCACCGCATCGGTCCTGATGGCGGTCATGGCGGGGATGTACGCGGTGTATTACGGACCGGAGGGCATCGGAAAGATGGCGCGCGATACGCATGCGATGGCCGTAACGCTGGCGGAAATCCTGGAACGGCTCGGGTATCGGCAGCTCAACGCCTCGTTCTTCGATACGCTCCTGCTGCACACGGGCGACGGCACGGAGCGTATCCGCGAGATTGCCGAGGGCGAGGGCATCAATTTCCTGTACGTGGACGAGGACAAAGTGGGAATCACCCTCTCGCAGTACACGAGCCTGGCCGAGATGAACCGCATCGCCTACGTGTTTGCCGCTGCGCATGAGGTGTTCCGCGACCCGGTATTGCAGCTTTCCCAGGAATGCTGGGTGCCGTCCGAGCTGTTGCGCCGATCGGCTTTCCTCACCCAGAAGGTGTTCCGGAGCTACCACAGCGAGACCGAAATGATGCGCTACATCAAGTCGCTGGAGCGCAAGGATATTTCGCTCACCCATTCGATGATTCCGCTGGGTTCGTGTACGATGAAGCTCAATGCGGCTTTTGAGATGATCCCCCTTTCGCATCCCCTTTGGGGCGACGTGCATCCCTTCGCTCCGGAAGAGCAGACGGAAGGCTATCGCACGATGCTTTCTCGCCTGGAGGCTTTCCTTTCCGAGATAACGGGCATGTCGGCCACTTCGCTTCAGCCGCTTTCGGGTGCATCGGGCGAGTATGCCGGACTGCGGGTGATCCAGCGCTACCAACAGGACAACGGACAGGGACACCGCGACGTGTGCCTGATCCCGGCTTCGGCCCACGGCACCAACCCGGCTTCGGCTGCGATGGCCGGTTACCAGATCGTAACGATCCGCTCCAACGACGACGGTACGATCGACGTGGACGACCTGCGTGCGCGCGCCGAGGAATACAAGGACCGCCTTTCGTGCGTGATGATTACCTATCCGTCCACCTACGGGATCTTCGAGGGGACCGTCGCTCAGATCGTGGAGATCGTCCACGCGTGCGGCGGACAGGTCTACATGGACGGAGCAAACATGAACGCCCAGGTGGGGCTGACTTCGCCGGGGTACATCGGCGCGGATGTATGTCACCTGAACCTGCACAAGACCTTTGCCATGCCGCACGGCGGCGGCGGTCCGGGCGTGGGGTCGATCAGCGTGAAAAACCATTTGGCCCCCTACCTGCCGGGCAACCCGGTAGTGCGTGCGGGCGGCGAGAAGGAATGTTCGGCCGTGTCGTCGGCTCCCTGGGGGGCGGCGATGATCGACGCCATTTCCTACGGCTATATCCTGGCGCTGGGAGCGCAGGGGCTTACCCGGGCTACGCAGTACGCGATCCTCAATGCCAATTACCTGAAGGCTCGCCTGGAGAAACACTTCGATATTCTGTACAGCGGCCCGAACGGACGCACGGCTCACGAGTTGATCGTCGATCTGCGCCCGATCAAGGAGAAATACGGCGTAACGGCCGGCGATGTGTCCAAGCGTTTGATGGATTACGGATTCCATGCGCCGACGGTGTCGTTCCCGGTGCACGAGACGTTGATGGTCGAGCCGACGGAAAGCGAATCGAAAGACGAACTGGACCGTTTTGCCGATGCGCTGATCCATATCCTGGAAGAAATCCGTTCGATCGAGGATCCGCAGAACAACCTGTTGGTCAATGCTCCGCATCCTTTGTATGCCGTCACGGCCGATGCATGGGACCGCCCCTACACCCGTAGTGAGGCCGCGTATCCCTTGCCCTGGATCGAAGCCAACAAGTACTTCACTCCCGTAGGACGTGTGGACGACGGCTTCGGCGACCGCAACCTGGTGTGCGTTTGGCCGGAGTGATCTCCCGTTCTCGTATAAGCGACAAGCCCCGGGCGCCGAGCGCCCGGGGCTTGTCGCTTATACGAGAACGGGGTTTGCTTTCCCGGGGGAGGGGGACTTGCGGCAGTGTGGAGAAAAAGAAGTATTTTTGTGCCGGTTCGCCGCAGGTGCGCATGGGATACCTTTCTGTCAGGGTGCATCTTTGAAAAGGCGGGCCGGACAAACCATGCAGGAGAAAACCGAACGAAAGAGACTCTTTATCGAGACCTATGGCTGCCAGATGAATGTGGCGGACAGCGAGGTGGTGGCCGGGATCATGGCCGGTGAGGGTTACGAACTGACCGACGAGCTCAAGGCCGCCGATCTGATCCTGGTCAACACGTGTTCCGTGCGGGAGAAAGCCGAACAGACGGTACGCAACAAACTGGCCAATTTCACCCATCTGAAACGCCTGCGCCCCCATCTGGTGATCGGGGTGCTGGGCTGCATGGCCGAGCGCCTGAAAGAAAAACTGCTCGAAGAGGAACGCATGGTCGATCTGGTGGCCGGCCCGGATGCCTACCGCGACCTGCCCCGTCTGGTGGGACGGGCGCAGGCCTCCCTTTCGGCGGTAAATGTCCGTCTGTCCTTGTGCGAAACCTACGACGGGATCCGCCCGGTGCGCCTTTCCGAAGGCTCTCCGACGGCTTTCGTATCGGTAATGCGGGGATGCGACAACATGTGCACGTATTGCGTGGTGCCCTACACCCGGGGGCGGGAACGCAGCCGCGACCCGCAGTCCGTGCTGGAGGAGATCGGCGTGTTGCAGGACAAGGGGGTGCGCGAGGTAACGCTCCTGGGGCAGAACATCGATTCGTACCTGTGGTACGGCGGCGGTGCGAAAAAGGATTTCGAGAAGGCTTCCCGGGAGGCTCGGGAGAATGCCTGCCGTTTTTCGGGACTTTTGTCCCGGGTGGCGGAGGCGTTTCCCCGGATGCGCATCCGTTTCTGCACGTCCAATCCGCACGACATGACCGATGACGTGCTCGATGCGATCGCTTCCCATCCCAACATCTGCCGGTATCTGCACCTGCCATTCCAAAGCGGATCGACCCGTATCCTGCGCCACATGCACCGGGGCTACACCCGGGAGGAATACCTGGCGCTGATCGACCGGATCCGGGCCAAGTTGCCCGATTGCGGATTGACGATGGACGTGATCGCGGGTTACCCGACCGAAACGGAGGAAGACCATCGCCAGACCCTATCCCTGATGGAATACGTCAAGTACGACTTCGGATACATGTTCAAGTATTCCGAACGTCCGGGTACGTATGCCGCCCGGCATTACCCCGATGATGTGCCCGAGGAGGTGAAGCAGCGCCGCCTGGATGAGATCATCGCACTCCAGGCGCAGCATTCCGCCTGGCGCAACGCGCAGTACATCGGACGCGAGTGCGAGGTGCTGTGCGAAGGGACGAGCAAGAAGGATGCCGGCCGCCTGTTCGGGCGCAACAGCCAGGGGATCGTCGTGGTGTTCGACGCAGCGGGACATCGCGTGGGCGATTTCGTCCGGGTGCGCATCGACGATACCACCCAGGGGACGCTCCTGGGAAGCGTAGTGGAACCCGGGGACGGCAAGTAAGCCAAGGGGACAAAAAAAACGAAAGACGAGATATGGACAAGTTTTTAGAACGCTATTCTTCGGTCATCGAGCAGGCTTTCGGGGAGTACTACCGCCGGCACACCTCGCCCGAGCACCTGTACCAGCCGGTGCACTACATCCTTTCCCTGGGAGGGAAACGGCTGCGCCCGGCACTGGTGCTGTTGGCGGCGGACAGTTTCGGCTGCCCGCTGGAAAAGGCCATGCCTGCGGCCATGGCGATCGAGGTATTCCACAACTTTTCGCTGGTGCACGACGACATCATGGACCGCGCCCCCTTGCGGCGGGGACATCCGACGGTGCATTGCCGCTGGGATGCCAATACGGCGATCCTCTCGGGCGACGTGATGATGATCCAGGCTTACGAACTGTTCGAAACTTATCGGGGCGATACCTTCCGGGAGGTCATCCTGGCTTTCAACCGCGTGGCCCGGCAGGTATGCGAGGGACAGCAGCTCGACATGGATTATGAAAACATCGAAGGCGTCTCCCAAGCGCAGTACATGGAGATGATCCGCCTCAAGACGGCGGTACTCATCGGCGGGGCGCTGCGCATAGGCGGTATCGTAGCCGGAGCTTCCGCCCGGGAACTCGAAGCGCTGGAAGGTTTCGGTACCGATGTCGGTCTGGCGTTCCAGCTCACGGACGATTACCTGGATACCTTCGGCGATCCCCGGACCTTCGGCAAGCGGATCGGCGGGGACATCCTCGAAGGGAAAAAGACTTTCCTGTACATCACGGCGCGCGAGCGGGCTTCGCGGGAGGAGTTCGAGCGGGCCTTCTCTCTGGCGGACGAGGAGGAAAAGATCGCAACGGTTCGGGACCTGTACAGGGCAACCGGAGCGGACCAGGCCTTGCGCGAGCAGATAGACCGCTATACCGAGAAGGCCTTGGCTCATGTGGACTGCCTGCCTTTTTCGCAGCCTTATCGCGAGCATTACATCCGCCTGGCGCGTGCGCTGGTGCAGCGGAAACTGTAAAGGCCGTTGCAAAGACAGCGGTTCAAGCCAAAGAGCGGTTGCAGGCTCAGCCTGCAACCGCTCTTTGGCTTTTTGCTTGGGAAGGGACGCGGTGCCGAAACGAACGCTACGGAAGGGGAAAACGCCAGATGGTTTCTTGATCTTCCTGCGGGATGCCGCTGGCATAAGCGTAACGGCCGTCGGGCGAAACGGCAAGAGTGCTGATGGGATGGTCCGTCCGGTAGCATTTGACGGGGTTCCCCTCCCAGTCGTACACGTAGATATGGTCGGTATAGTGCCACCGTTCGTCTGCCTTGTCGGTCAGGTCACGCATTTGTCCCATGGTGTAGTCGTTGTAAATGACATAAATGTACTCCTGCGTAACCGATACCGCCCGCACGCCCGTCCACGAATCGTCGGCTATCCGCCTGTTGTTCAGGGGAGCATCGGTGAGTTCGTATTTCGGCAGATCTGCACAGAGGGCTCGGGGATTTTCGACCCGTCCGTTTTCGCAGTCGAAAACAAGGACGTAGCGTCCGAAACTGCGGGTGTAAAAGACGAAGCGGTCTTTCTGCGGGTGCTTTTCGATCTGGCCGGAGTAAATGATGGACTTTGATTGGGACCTTCCCGGTATGTCGTCGGGAAACTCAAACCCGGCAGGGACAAGCCGCTCTTGTGCAGGGTAAAACAGAAAGAACATCTCCTGGTTGTCGTTCTGGCTGCCGGTAACCAGCAGGGTGGAATCGTTCAGCGGATAGCCGTCTTTGAGGTTGAAGTAACCGTTCCAGTGCAAGGACTTCCATACCGGAGGCACCTGCAGCGAATCGTCCGAAGGAGGCCAAGCGGTTTTCAGGATTTTGTTTTCTCCATTGAACAGCCCCAAGGCATAGAGCGTATCGCGAAGCAGCTTCATCTGCGGGATGTAGAGGTCTTCCGGCCCATCCCCCTTGGGAAGGATTTCCTGCAGGAACAGCAGGGAATCCCCCTGGATGCGGTAAAGGGCTACCGTATGGCTTTCCGAACGGTGCAAGCGGAAAAACAGGCGGCCGCTATCCGACAGGATCGGGACACAACCCACTTTCGGGCGGTCGAATGCCATCCTGACACCGGAAACGGGCGTTTGTTCCCATGCCGGCTCCTCTTTCTGCGAGGAGTCTTTGCAACTGCCCACCAGCAGCACAAGGAACAGGAAGGGTAGGAAGCTCTGCGTTGTTTTCATGGTCGCAAAAAGGGAATGTTGTCCCACCGTTTGATTTGACGGGTAATTTTCTCCTCGTACAGCATCCCGTAGTCGATGTGGGTGTCTGGGGCAGCATGTCCGGCTCCCAGAGAGAAGAACCACCCTCCCTTTCCTCCACCTTCGAGGAGTTCGGGAGAAGCCGAGGATAAACCCGAGCTAAAGATAATGAATAATTCATGTCGTCGCCCGGTGGGATACGGGAAATATTTTTATAAAAAATCCCGCAAACCCTTCGAGGGCTTGCGGGACAAGGCCACGCCTATGGATTCGATTCAGAAATTGTCCTGATGATTGTCGTTGTCTTCGCGCGGTTCGTATCCTCCCTCGCGGTATCCCCCGCTGCGGTCGGAGTAGTTGTCGCGACGCTGGAACCCCCCTTCGCGGCGCTGGAAACCTCCCTCGCGGCGTTGGTAGCCACCTTCGCGACGCTGGAAACCACCTTCGCGGCGCTGGAAACCTCCTTCGCGACGCTGAAAACCTCCCTCGCGACGCTGGAAACCACCCTCGCGACGCTGGAAACCACCCTCACGGGGTTGGTATCCGCCTTCGCGCGGCTGATAGCCTCCTTCACGGCGCTGGAAGCCTCCTTCGCGGTGTTGCGGGTAGCCTCCGTGCGCTTTCTTGTAATCTTCGTGCGGAACCGCTTCTTTGGTAGCGATGGAAGAACCTTCGTACTCCACGCCGTTGAGCGCTTCGACTGCCTGGCGGCCTTGTTCGTCGTCCGCCATTTCGACAAAACCGTAACATTTCGACCGACCGGTTTCACGGTCCATGATCACTTTGGAGGAAGTAACTTCTCCGAATTGCTCGAAAAGAGCTTGCAAGGACTCCGCCGTGGTGTTCGGGGAAAGCCTTGCTGCAAAAATTTTCATCAATGTAAAAAATTTAGAATAAATAAATAACGAAAAAACACCTCGCCCGAATCGGGAGAGAGGCTGCGCCAAAATTACGATTATTTATGTTACCGGAAAATTTTTCCCGGAAATATTCCCTAATTTTGACCTCTGTTTTCCAACAAGGATTCGCCCATGACCGAACACCTGCGCAAATATCTCGCCCGACATGGCTTCGGGGTGTGCAAAAGGCTCACCGCCCGGATGGCTATCCGCACCAATTCCATGCGGGTATTCATGATATACAGCGCGTTTTTTACCCTCGGAGCCTCCTTTGTGCTGTACCTGGCGCTGGCTTTCGGCTTGAAGGTAAAGGACCTGGTATTCCGTCGCCGGGAGTCGGCCTTCGATTTCTGAGCCCGAAAGGGACGGACGGTGCGAAACAAGGACGATCGAAAGAAAAACAACGAAAATAAAAGGGAGAGAAAGACAATGGATTTTGACAAGGAAAAAATCGTCGAAGCCCTGCGCCCGATCAACATGCCCGGTACTTCGCAGGACCTGGTAACCATGGGCGGGGTGCGGAAAGTCGAGGTGGACGGCCGCCGGATACACATCGAAGCCGTCGTATTTACCCCGGCCCTCAATATGCGCCGCAAGGTGGAAAACCAGATCAAGTACCTGGTGGAAAAACTGTATCCCGAAGCCGAAGTAAGCGCTGCGGTGGGCAGTGAAAAACCGCAGGACGATCCCATCGCCCCGATCGAGACCTCCATCTCCCGGGTGCGCCACATCATCGCCATCGCTTCGGGCAAGGGCGGGGTGGGAAAATCCACCGTCGCCGCCAATCTCGCCGTCGCTTTGGCCCAGGCCGGTTACCGCGTAGGACTGGTCGACGCCGATATTTACGGTCCGTCGATGCCCATCATGTTCGACGTGGAGGGAGCGATGCCTACCGCGGTGGAACAGGACGGGAAGGACATGATGACCCCCATCGAGGCCTACGGGATCAAGTTGCAGTCCATCGGCTTTTTCGCGCGGCCCGATCAGGCAATGGCCTGGCGGGGAGCGATGGCCACCAAAGCACTCCAGCAGATGGTCTTCGAAACCCAGTGGGGCGAGTTGGACTACCTGCTCATCGACATGCCTCCCGGAACGGGCGACGTGCATCTGACCTTGACCGGTTCGCTGCCGCTCACCGGAGCGATCATCGTAACCACACCTCAGAACGTAGCGCTGAACGATGCCCGCCGGGGGATCGAACTGTTCCTCAACAAAAATATCCATGTGCCCATCGTAGGGCTTATCGAGAACATGGCCTACTTCACCCCGGCCGAATTGCCGCAAAACCGTTATTACATCTTCGGACGCTCGGGCGGGAAGGCGCTGGCAGCCGATTACAAGATCCCGTTCCTGGGCGAAATACCCCTGGTGCAGTCCATCCGCGAGGCTTCCGATGCCGGACGTCCGGTCGCTTTGGATGGCGAAACCCCGATGGGACGCGCTTTTTCCGACATTGCCGCCAAAGTGGTGGAGTTCGCTTCCCGGGAAGCCTGAGGCGCGGGCCAGGCCGATTGGGCGGGGCGGAAGGCCATCAGGAAAACTTTTTTTGGAAAAGAATACAAACGTCGAAGGGATGGAGCGAATGCTCCATCCCTTCGACGTTTGTCGGCAAGAAGGATGCCCGGGCCGGTATCAGGCAAGTCTCTCCCGGTCGGGAGAGACCCTTCCCGTCAGTTGGAACGCTGGCGCCCATGGATGTGGGGAAGTCCCCATTCCTGGCACTGGTCGCACCACTGGCGGATGTCTTCGCCCGTATAGTTGGTAATGTAGATGATGTGGTCGCGGTAGGTGGGAGTGGTAGATCGGCGGGAGGAACTTTTGGAGTCTTCGTCGTGCTGGGAGTCCGACTCGTAGGCCGACGAACTGTTGGAGAGGGCTTGATAGGCATTGAGGTTGGCTTGCCCCCAGGCGACCGACGCTTCCATCCAGGAGTCCCGGGACATGGGCGGGCCGTAGGATTCCAAGGGCGAGAGCGATCCGCCTCCGTGATACGTAGCTGCCGTCAAGTCGCGCCGGAGGGTAAAGGTGCTGGCATAGTCGCCGCGGTTCTTGAAGACAAAGTCGTCCCCCGAGATGCTCATCGTGCCGTTCCAGACGAAAAACGGTTCGATGCTGCCGGCAAAGGCGGCACAGCAATAGGCTCCGTCCGGTCCGTCTCCGCCCCAAACGCGGATGGGGCAGTGGTTTTTGGTGGATCCGGGAAGGTCCGTCCGGTTTTCCAGGTAGATTTCGAAATGCTCCGGAAGACGGGAATGCGCCTGGGCGGCCCGGTCGGCTGCCGGAGTCGCTTCCGTACCCGTGCCTTCGAATTCGGCGTAGTCGCTGTAGGCAATGTCGTTGCCCTGGGCGTCGAACAGGCATACCTGGCAGTAGTAGGTGTGCGATCCGGGGAGCAGGTGGAGTTCTTCGTTGGGAATGAAAAGGGTAAAGTCGCTGTACTCCGTTCCCGGATACGAAGGGGTGAAACGTTCGCTGGTGCATACGTTTCCATCGGTGGTGTAATAGCGGCGGTTGAGGTCTTTCACCCCGACTCCTTTCGGCGATTCGATGTAGGCGACGGCCTCGCCCTGCTGTCCCTGCATGTCCCAGACGGTAAATGTGAGATGGATGCGCAGGCCGGTCTGTCCATCCTGCGAAACGTTGTGCTCCAGCCAGATCCGGTCGACGGTGGCAGAAGCGGCGAAGGTTCCGGCGGCACTCCACAGGCAGAAGACCGACAGGAAAACAGCGCGAAAAAGATGCTTCATGGTCGTAGGAAGATGAGAACACATATTCGTAGTTGTCCCGGCGGTTCCGGTTGGGTCGGAACGCTTCCGCGACAAGATCAAAGATACGGAATGCTGTGGGGAAAATGACGTTTTTTCCGGAAGCAAAGGCAGCTCGTTTTCCGGTATAAAAGCAGGGGGAATCCTCCGGTTTTTTAAGTCGCGTCAGTTTGTTACCTTTGCAGGGATGGGGCAGGAAGTCCTGCCGGGAAAAGAAGTATGGCAACGATAAGAGTAACAAAGGAATTCGGCTTCGAAGCGGCCCATGCGCTGTACAATTACGACGGGGAGTGTTCCAACATCCACGGGCATTCCTACCGCCTGTTCGTCACGGTCAAGGGCGAGCCGATCTCGGCCCCCGGACATCCCAAGAACGGGATGGTGGTGGATTTTTCGGTGCTCAAGGACATCGTGAACCGCCGGATCGTCGAGCCGCTCGACCATAGTTTCATGGTGTATGCCGAAAGTCCCCAGGGCGATATTTCCCGTTCCTTGGCCGGCAAGGGAGTAGGTATGAAGATCGTCGAATGCCACTTCCCGCCTACGTGCGAGATGTTGTTGGCCGACTTTGCCGAGCGTATCCGCGGGGAATTGCCCGAAGGGATCACCCTGGAAGCGTTGCGGCTGTACGAGACGGCCAGTTCGTACGCCGAATGGTTCGCCCAGGACAATCCCCGATAGAAAAAAACGAAATATCCTCAAGGCCTTCGATGGAAAAGATAAAGATCGATCTGGAAGAGGGAAAAAGCGTCTATTTCGCTTCGGACATGCACCTGGGATCGGGGGGCTTCCTCCGTACCCGGGCGAAGGAAAAACTGCTGCTGCGCTGGATGGACCGGATCCGTCCCGACTGCGGGGCGCTGGTGCTCTGCGGGGATGTGTTCGACTTCTGGTACGAGTGGAAAAAGGTCGTCCCCAAAGGGTATGTGCGCCTGCTGGGAAAGATCGCCCAATGGACCGACGAAGGTATCCCGGTGTACTTTTTCTCGGGCAACCACGATATGTGGGCCAAGGATTATTTTGCGCGTGAACTCGGGGTCGAGATGTTTCACGAACCCCGGGAGTTCGACATTTCCGGCAAGAGATTTTTCGTGGGGCATGGCGACGGTCTGGGACCGAAAGACCATCGTTTCAAGATGATGAAAGCGGTGTTCAAAAATCCGGTAGCGCGCTGGCTGTTTTCCCACCTGCTCCATCCCGATTTTGCCATGCGGACGGCCGACTATTTTTCCCGGCGCTCACGCGCGGCCACGGGTTGTTCGCAAAACACCTATTTGGGCGACGAGAACGAGTGGCTGTACCAGTTCTGCGTCGATACGCTCAAGGGACAGCATTACGACTATTTCGTCTTCGGACACCGCCACCTGCCCATCGACAAACCGCTTGCAGGCGGGGCGCGGTACATCAACCTGGGCGACTGGATATCGTTCTACACCTACGGACAGTGGGACGGGACGCAGTTTGCCCTGAAAACCTGTCCGCACGATGGCTTGTGAGTTTTACGGTCGGGGAAAACTGTTGCTTTCGGGCGAATACCTGGTGTTGGACGGAGCCGAGGCTTTGGCTCTGAGCCTGCAGGTCGGGCAGCGGATGCGTGTGGAGGATATTCCGGGGGGTGACCTGGAGTGGGAAAGTACGGAGAAGGACGGGAGCGTTTGGTTTTCGGCCCGTTTTGCGGCGGACGGGACTTTGCGGGAGGCTTCGGATGCGGCCGTGGCGGTGCGCTTGAAGGACTTGCTGGCGGTGTGCCGGGAAGGGAATCCTCGGTTTGACTTTTCAGGAAAGAGGGTCTGCCTCCATGCGGAATTCGACCGTTCGTGGGGCTTGGGCTCGTCTTCGACCTTGATCTATACTCTGGCGCAGTGGGCGCAGGTCGATCCGTTCGCGCTGGTGCGCCGGGCGTGGCCGGGCAGCGGTTACGATGTGGCGTGTGCGGGCATCCGCCAGGGGAATGCGCTGTTGTACCGTTTGGAGCAGGGGCTCCCCCGTTGGGAGGAGGTGGTGTTCCGCCCGCCGTTTGCCCATCGGCTCTACTTTGTGTACAGCGGGGCGAAACAGAATACGGCTTCGGCGGTGGCCGACTACCGGCAGCTTCCCGCCGACAGGCGGCGGGAAGCTGCCGGGCTGGTAACGCGGATGGCTCGGCAGATGCTTTCGTGCCGGACGTTGGGCGACTTCGAACTTCTGGTGGAGCGGCACGAACGCTTGCTCGGGAATCTGTTGGGAATCGAACCGGTGGGGCGCCGCTGTTTTGCCGATTACAAGGGCGGCGTGGTGAAGAGTCTCGGGGCTTGGGGAGGCGATTTTTTGTTGGCTACCGGAGAAAGCGCCCTGGAGTATTTCCAGGGCAAAGGTTTTCGTATCGTTTTACCTTTTAACACTATAGCAGCAAAATAATCGTTCGTTTTTCTTGCGCGAACGCGAAAAAAGAGTATTTTTGCACCTCCTGTACAACGGGTGATTTCGGTCGCCTCAAAAACCTGGTATAACTATGTATTGGACTCTCGAATTGGCACAATATCTCAGCGATGCTCCCTGGCCTGCGACCAAGGACGAACTGATCGACTACGCCATTCGTACCGGTGCTCCGCTGGAAGTGGTGGAAAACCTCCAGGCGGCCGAGGACGAAGGCGAGGTGTATGAATCGATGGAAGAACTCTGGCCCGATTACCCGACGGACGACGATTTCCTGTGGAACGAGGAAGAGTATTAGTGCATTTTTAAGTACAAAGATGACTGTTAAACCCCCGTCAATCAATTGGATTGACGGGGGTTTAATTTGTTTGGGCAATGGCGTTTGACCGTCTCAAATGGTGCGGTTTATTTGGACAAAATACATTTTCCGGAGGAAAAATCGGGATTTGTTTGGACAAAATCATTATCTTTTTTGACGGCAAGCATCTTACCTATGAACAGATGGCTGCATTACTTGAATACTACCATGCCTGCACCGAACCGCGCTGCAAGGAGTTTCTGGAGATGTTTTTCTTTGACTTCCATGCCTGCGGGTTCCGTGTGGTGGATGTGATGACCCTGCAATGGAAGCACATCGATTTTGCCCGAAAGGAGTTGCGGAAGATCATGATCAAAACAAACAAACGTCATGTGATTCCCCTTACCGAACCTACCTTGAATATTCTGCACCGTTGGCAGGAGAAGCGTGCCGGATGCCGGTATGTCTTCAACTTAGTAAAGGATGATCTGGATCTCGACGATGCGGAGGCGCTGTACAAGGCCCGCAACAATGCCACGAAATGCATCAATCAGTCGCTGGCTGTCGTGGGTGAACAGATCGGGTTGCCGTTCAGTCTTTCGATGTACTCCTATAGGCACAGCTGCGCCGTCATACAAATCCCCTTTAGGCGCAGACATATACACATATCGAAGATGCTAACACATAAAAATGTCTCCTCAACGCAGATTTATACAGATTTAGCCAATTCCATGAAGCGAGGAACGGCGAATAATATTTCGTTAAAATAAGGAGAGATTTGTAATGGAGAGAAAAATCCATTTTCTTTGTATAGAGTACAGTCCCGCTTTAATCATTAAAACAAAGAGAGATGGCAAATATTACATTTAATAAACTTGTCGAGCAAGAATATGCTAAGTTCCGCGCTGATGTGAAAGAAATTTTTTCCATAGCTGTCATAGAGACTTTTGGGAGTCCAAACGATCAAGAAGAAATTATTCCGGATAATGATATAGACCTATCCTTATACGACTCTCAATGTGAAGTGCTGGCGGTATATGCTGATGGGGAAAAAGTCGGAGGTGTCGTTGTCAAAATTGATTCTCTAGCGGGATTCAATGGGTTGGAACTGTTTTATGTTTATCCTGATAAACATGGACGGGGACTTGGATTTCAAATCTGGCAAAGTCTGGAAAAGAGATACCCCAAGACCAAAGTCTGGCGTCTGATAACTCCATATTTTGAGAAACGAAATATTCATTTTTATGTAAATAAATGTGGCTTTAAAATTGTCGAGTTCTTCAATAAATCACATCGAGATCCCTCCAGACTCTCTGGCAGAAGCAGTTTTCATGATGAATATTTCATATTCGAGAAAGTAAATTGAAATATTTTTTTGTCATTGTCATTAAATGAAACGCTTAAAGCCAACAGTTTCGAAATTTTAGTGAATAAAACTGAATTGAAAATATAAGTTGGCATGGCATGAATACGAAGAATCTAATACAGAGTATTACTGGATGATACGATTGATGATGTTAACCCATCTATATTGAAATATTCGATGGATGACAATGAGTGCTTCATGTATGATTTTTTCATGAATATAAACCGAGCCCGCCAGATTTACAGGGGTTTATAATTAATTTATTTCCAGGGTATTACAAAGTGGATTGTTATTCTCTGCAAGGGGAGATGATAATATAGTTAAAAAGTGTGATGCCGATAATGTATACGAACTTCGGAATCACGCATATGGTTGAATTCGTGTATATTATATGTGTAGATAATAAAATGTTTATTGGCAATATGGGAACAAAATCCTCATATAAAAGTGATACACAATTGATATTACTCGTACAGGAGGAGTATTGGCCTTCTTCTTTCCGAAAGATTTGCAAGGTTTGACGTGGGGGTAAGCAACTTTTTTCCCCATATATTTTTTTCTTCCATGCCGAATGATGGCGGAAAGGCTTGTGAAGGGGCTTTGGCGGGCGGGTCGCTTCGGACAACGAGGCATTGTATCGGCCGGAGTGAGCGAAAAGAATTTCCGGGGGCGGCGAGGGAATGTGCAAAAGGTGGATGGAAGAATTTCCGATCTGCCTTTTTTCGCGTATCTTTGCCTTCGTTAATCGTGAAAAAGAACAAATATTCAACGTAATAATTTTTTCAGATCCATGAGTGTAATAGAAAGCGTCATGAAGCTTTTCTTCGGCGACAAATCCGCCAAGGACATCAAACAGATCATGCCCCTGGTAAACAAGGCCCTTTCCTACGGGGAAGTTCTCCAGTCGCTCTCCAACGACGAGCTTCGCGCCAAGACACAGGAGTTCAAAGACCGCATCCGCGCTGCCGTGGCCGACAAGGAAGCCGAGATCGCTTCCCTGGAAGCCCAGGCCGAGGCCGAAAACGACAACCTCGAACGGAAGGAGGCTCTGTTCAACCAGGCCGACGAACTCAAAAAGGAAGTGTACAAGATCACCGAGAATATCCTCAACGAGATCCTTCCCGAGGCATTTGCCGTGGTCAAGGAAACGGCGCGCCGTTTTGCGGAAAATCCCGTGCTGGAGGTAACGGCTCAGCCGTTCGACCGTCAGTTGTCCGCCACCCACCCCAATGTAACGATCGAAGGCGACCGTGCGTTTTGGAGCCATACGTGGGATGCGGCCGGGAAGCCCGTTACCTGGGACATGGTACATTACGACGTGCAGCTGATCGGCGGCGTGGTATTGCACCAGGGTAAGATCGCCGAGATGGCTACCGGTGAGGGAAAAACGCTGGTGGCTACCTTGCCCATCTACCTGAACGCCCTGCCGGGAAAAGGTGTACACGTGGTAACGGTCAACAACTACCTTTCGCGCCGTGATGCGGCGTGGATGGGCCCCTTGTTCCAGTTCCACGGCTTGAGCGTGGACTGTATCGACAACCACGAGCCCAACTCTCCCGAACGTCGTGCAGCTTACCTGGCCGACATTACTTACGGGACCAACAGCGAGTTCGGTTTCGACTACCTGCGCGACAACGGGGCCCGCGAGGCCGAGGAACTGGTGCAGCGCGAGCACAACTACGCGATCGTGGACGAGGTGGACTCGGTGCTGATCGACGATGCCCGTACGCCGCTGATCATCTCCGGACCGGTGGTGGGCGGGGACGACCGCCAGGAGTTCGTCGACCTCAAACCCCAGGTGGAGCGTATCGTGAGCGAGCAGCGGGCGCTGACCAACCGGATGCTGGTCGAGGCCAAGAAGCTCCTGGCCGAGGGCAACCGGGATTACGACGAAAAGAACGAAGGCGGTGCCAAGAAACTGTTGCGCGTATTCCGCGGCGCGCCCAAGAACGGCGCCCTGATCAAGTTCCTGAGCGAGGAGGACAACAAACGCCTGCTGCAGGAGGCCGAAAACTACTACATGCGCGACAACAACCGTCTGATGCCGATGATCGACGAGCAGTTGTACTACACCATCAACGAACGTTACAACAGCATCCAGCTCACCGACCGGGGTATCGCGTTCCTTTCGCAGTACAACGAGGACGAGAATTACTTCATCATGCCCAATATCGGCGAGGCGACGGCCGAGATCGAACATTCCGACCGGTCGGAAGCCGAAAAAGCCCAGGCCAAGGAGGAACTCTACCGGGATTTCAGCATCAAGAGCCGCCGTATCCACAGCATCAACCAGCTGCTGAAGGCTTACACGCTCTTTGAAAAGGACGTGCAGTACGTGGTAATGGACGGGGCGATCAAGATCGTGGACGAGCAGACGGGCCGTATCATGGAGGGACGCCGTTATTCGGACGGCCTGCACCAGGCGCTGGAAGCCAAGGAAAACGTCAAGATCGAGGAATCGACCCAGACTTACGCGACGGTTACCTTGCAGAATTACTTCCGCATGTACCACAAACTGGCGGGGATGACCGGTACGGCGATCACCGAGGCCAACGAGTTTTGGGAGATCTACAAACTGGACGTGGTCGAGATCCCGACCAACCGCCCGGTATTGCGTCAGGACTACGAAGACCTTTTGTTCCGCACCAAACGCGAAAAATACAATGCGATCATCGACGAGATCGAACGCCTGTCCAAGGCCGGACGTCCGGTGCTGGTGGGTACGACTTCGGTCGAGGTGTCGGAGTTGCTCAGCCGTCAGCTCAACCTGCGCAAGATCCCGCACAATGTGCTCAATGCCAAGATGCACATGAAGGAGGCCGAGATCGTGGCCGAGGCCGGACGGAAGGGCGTGGTGACCATCGCCACCAACATGGCGGGCCGTGGTACCGACATCAAACTCACCCCGGAGGTGCGCCAGGCGGGTGGTCTGGCCATCATCGGCACCGAACGGCACGATTCCCGCCGGGTGGACCGTCAGTTGCGCGGTCGTGCCGGACGTCAGGGCGACCCGGGAACTTCGCAGTTCTATATTTCGCTCGAGGACAATCTGATGCGCCTTTTCGCTTCGGAACGTCTGGCCAAGATCATGGCTTTCCTCGGGGTGAAGGAAGGCGATGTGATCCAGGACAAACGCGTTACCAAGATGGTGGAAAAAGCGCAGAAACGCGTGGAGGAAAACCATTTCGGCTCGCGTAAGAATACCCTGGAGTACGACAACGTGATGAACTCCCAGCGTGAGGTTATCTACACCCGTCGCCGCCATGCCCTTTTCGGCGAGCGCCTTTCGGTCGATATTGCCAACATGATCCACGATACGTGTTACGTGATCGCGGACGAGCAGAAAAACGGCGGATCGTTCCAGGGATTCGACTTCCAGGTGATGAATACCTTCGCGGTGCCCAATCCGATCTCTGAAGAGGACTATGCCGCCATGAATGTCGATGCCCTCACCGAGGCGCTTTTCGATACGGTGTACAAGGTTTTCCAGCAGAAACTCGAGCGGATCACCACGGCTATCTATCCCTTTGTCAAGGATGTGTACGAGAACCAGGGCAACCGTTACAGGATGATCGGTGTGCCGTTCACCGACGGGGTGAAGACCCTCCACGTGGGAACCGACCTGGAGAAAGCCTACAATACGCAGGGGCGGCAGGTAACGCTCGATTTCCAGAAAAACCTGGTGCTCTCCATCACGGACGACGCGTGGAAACAGCACCTGCGCGATATGGACGACTTGCGCGAGAGTGTGCGTGCGGCCGTTTACGAGCAGAAAGATCCGGTGCTTATCTACAAGTTCGAGGCGTACGACCTGTTCCAGGATATGATCAAGCGGGTCAATGCCCAGGTGGTGAGCTTCCTGTTCAAGGCCGATCTTCCCGCTCCCGATCCGCAGCGGGTCGAGGCAGCGCAACGCCAGCGCCGTGTCGTGGGACGCGAAGGCCGGGGGGCTGCCGATGCCGATGTGCAGCGCGGTGTGCCCAACCGGGCCGAGGAGCCGGAACGTCCGCGTACTTTCGTGCGCGAACAGCCCAAGATAGGCCGCAACGACCGGGTGCGCATCCAGAACATTGCCAACGGCGAGGTGAAGGAATTGAAATTCAAACAGGCCGAGCCGCTGCTGGCCGACGGCAAGTGGGTGATCGTCGAACGTCTCTGACGCGTCTCACCCCGGGCGGGCAAGAAAAAGCGCGGCGCGATTTATCGCGCCGCGCTTTTTGGACTTGTGGAAGGTGGCGGCGAGAAAAATGAAAACCTTGTGAAATCCGAAACCGGAGAGAAAACCATGGCCCGCCAGAGGCGGGTGTTGGAGCGGATGATCGGGCTGTACTGCCGGGGTCGGCACGGCAGCCGGATGGGGGAATTTTGTCCCCGGTGCGAGGAATTGTACCGCTATGCCCTGCGGAGGTTGGGGGGCTGCCCGTTCGGGAGTGAAAAACCGAACTGTTCGTCGTGTCGGGTGCATTGTTATGCTCCGGCGATGCGGGAGCGGATCCGCGAGGTGATGCGGTATGCCGGGCCGAGGATGTTGTGGTGCTATCCGGGGGATGCGCTGGCCTACCTGTGGCGCAAGGTGCGGATTCGTCCCAAGGATCGTCCGGGTCGGTAGCTTTGGGGAAACGGGAGAGGAAAAGGAAAAGAAAAAGAAGAAACTTCGGTGGCTTAGCCCAGGAGGTCTTCGCTGCCGAAACCGAAAGGAAGCAGGTCGGCGATGCGGGTCTTGACGGCCGGTGCGGGTCCACTGCCGGCAAAGAGGAGGTCGATGGGGCTGTTCTGCCGCTGGGCGTATTCCAGGATGGCTTGTCGGCAGGCTCCGCACGGGGAGACGGGTTGCAGGTTCGTCTCCTCCCGCCGTCCGCCGCACACGGCGATGCGCACGATGCGTTTCCCGGGGTGCAGGGCCGAGGCGTGGTAAACGGCGACCCGTTCGGCGCACAAGCTGGAGGGCGATGCGGCGTTTTCCTGGTTGTTGCCCGGAACGATCGTCCCGTCTTCCAGTTCGACGGCTGCCCCCACCAGAAAGTCCGAATAGGGGGCATAGGCGTTTTCCCGGGCGCGGGAGGCAGTTTGCAGAAGCATCAGTTCTTCGGCCGGGAGGTCCTGTTCGGTGGGGTAGTAGGTATAGGAAAAGGTGAAGTGCTGCTCTTTTTTCATGGAGGGGTGGGGTTTATGGCGGCAAGGTAGCGTATTTTTCCTCCTTTTGCAAGAGGGGAGGGCAAGGGAGGTTTTTTTCGGGCGGGTCGATTCGTTTTTCTGCGGCGGCTTGCTTATTTTTACGGTCGGGAAAAATAAACGACAGATCGCGATGAAGGAAGAAAAAGTAGCGGAATACATCACGGAGTGGTTGCGCGATTACTTGCGCGTGAGCCGTTGCCGGGGCTACGTGGTCGGTATTTCGGGCGGGGTGGACTCGGCGCTGGTATCGACTCTTTGTGCGCGCACGGGAGCGCCCTTGTGGTGTCTGACCCTGCCGATCCACCAGGCGTCCAGCCACGTGAGCCGCGCCCAGGAGCAATGCGCGTTCCTGACCGGGAAATACGCCAACGTCCGGGTGCAGGAGGTCGACCTCACCGGGGCGTTCGATGTGTTGGCGCAGGTGCTGCCCCGCAGCGGAAACCGGGAAAAAGACGACATGGCGCTGGCCAATACGCGTTCGCGTTTGCGCATGACGGCGCTCTACCAGGCGGCGGCCGTCAACGGGGCGTTGGTGGCCGGGACGGGCAACAAGATCGAGGATTTCGGCGTCGGCTTCTTTACCAAGTGGGGCGACGGCGGAGTAGACTTGAGTCCGATCGGCGATTTGACCAAGACGCAGGTATATGCTTTGTCGGCTTTCCTGGGCGTACCCCGGAGTATTCTGGAGGCCGAACCTTCGGATGGTTTGTTCGAGAACGACCGCACCGACCAGATGCAGATCGGCGCGACGTATCCCGAGCTGGAATGGGCGATGGACCGCACGAACGAGGGACGGTCCGCTGCGGATTTCGAGGGGCGTCAGGCTGAGGTGATGCGTATCTATGCGACGCGTCATGCGGCCAATGCACACAAGATGAATCCGATCCCGGTGTGCAAGATCCCCGAAGACTTTTTGCGGGACTGAGCGGATATGGAAATGAACCGGCAGAGGGCTTGCCATAGGCAAGCCCTCTGCCGGTTTTGTGGTTTTGGGAATGCGCCAAACAATTTCCTGGCCGGAAGTTGTCTTGCGGTCTTTTTTGCTTCTTTTTCGCCTTTTTTTCTGCCTTTCAGTGTCCCTGTGCGGGCGTTTTGAGTTCCCCCCCCCCCCTAAGAGAGGTATCATGGAAATGGCGGATGGAATCGTTATCAATAAAGCTGACGGCAGCAATATTGAGAAAGCAAAAC
>ERZ856578.2271-NODE-2271-length-32276-cov-6.474176_pt1 | contig 32276 bp, 29 predicted proteins | sample MGYA00514384_ERZ856578 | MGnify/ENA primary metagenome ERZ856578 (study PRJEB29103, sample SAMN06111958) | human gut metagenome | biome: human gut; feature: ankylosing spondylitis patient; material: healthy_person | host: Homo sapiens | place: China:Hangzhou... | reverse complement strand
AAACAGTAAGTAAAACTTGTGAGAGTTTACATTATCTCGATGTGAGTATATTTACACACATTTTGAGTGGCAGAAATTCTAAATGGAAGAAAATCAGCAGACACCTCACAAGCGCCGAGTGCGGTATAAAGGAAAATATCCAAAGAAATTTGAAGAAAAATACAAAGAGCATCAGCCGGAGAAATACCAGGACACCATTCAGCATGTGATCGAGAAAGGAAATACACCGGCGGGCATGCACATTTCCATCATGGTAGATGAAATTCTGGATTTCTTAAAGATCCAGCCGGGTGAGACGGGATTTGATGCTACGTTAGGCTACGGTGGTCATACCAGAGCCATGCTGCAGTGCTTAAAGGGTCGCGGCCATATGTATGCTACAGATGTGGATCCGGAGGAATCAGCAAAGACGAAAAAACGTCTGGAAGAGCAGGGCTTTGGGGAAGAGATGCTGACAATCAAATTACAGAATTTCTGTACGATCGATGAGATTGCCAAAGAAGTAGGCGGTTTTGATTTCATTCTGGCGGATCTAGGTGTTTCTTCCATGCAGATCGACAACCCGAAGCGTGGATTTTCTTTCAAGGTAGATGGGCCTCTGGATCTGCGTCTGAATCAGCAAAAAGGTATCAGCGCGGCGGAGCGTCTGGATACCATCGGCAGAGAAGAACTGGCTGGAATGCTGTATGAGAATTCCGATGAGCCTTACTGTGAGGAGTTAGCGAAGGCAATCACGGATGAGATCCGCAAAGGCCGCCGGGTGGATACCACCACAAGGCTGCGGGAGATCATCGAGAAAACTCTGGATTTTCTGCCGGAGAAGGAGAAGAAAGAGACGATCAAAAAGACCTGCCAGCGGGTGTTCCAGGCTCTCCGCATTGATGTGAACCAGGAATTTGAGGTACTGTATGAATTTATGGAGAAGCTGCCAGGAGCCTTAAAACCAGGTGGAAGGGCGGCGATCCTGACCTTCCATTCCGGAGAGGACAAGCTGGTAAAAGCAGCGTTGAAGGAAGGATACCGGGCGGGTGTTTACTCAGCGTATTCTAAGGACGTGGTGCGTCCGTCTGCGGAGGAATGTGTGCGGAATCCAAGAGCCCGTTCCACGAAAATGCGCTGGGCGGTTCGCACAGAGGAGTAACTGCAGGTGAGTACCACGGAAGAGCTATTAAAGAAGATCTATGATACCACCCAGTCCATTCCGCTTTACCATTCCAAGACCAGCTACAATCTGTTTCAGGCTTTGGAGATCAGTGGGAAAGAGGTGCTGATGTGCCGCTTTCTGGCAGATTTGCTAAATCCAGAGGGCAGCCATGGCTGCGGAATCCTGTTTTTAAAAACATTTCTGGAAGAGGTGTTGCAGGAAAAGAGAATGCCAGATTCCCTGCTGACCCATACCATTATCATCAAAGAATATGTGATCGACAAGGAGCGACGGATCGATCTGGTGATCCAGAATGTGGATTTTTTCATCCCCATGGAGGTGAAGATCTATGCGGGAGAACAGGAGGGCCAGTGCTTTGCTTATTTTGCGAAGGCAAAAAATTCCAAGCTAGTTTATCTGACCCGGTTTGGAGACCAGCCTTCTCTTTACAGTCGAAAACAGCGGGGTGGAAGCGGAATTCTGCCTATTGGCCAGATCCAGTGCATTTCCTGGTCGGAGGACATAAGTGGTTGGCTGGAGCGGCGGCTTGACAGTTTGCCGCAGCCGATAGAGGGAGCGGTGATACAGTATCTGGACGCGATCCATCGTGTATCAGATGGAAGGAAACGAATGAAAATGGAGAAAACCATGGATGTGCTTCATGAGTCTCCGGACTATTTTGCGGCGGGATTGGAGATCGAACGTGTCATGAAGCAGGCGAAGATCAAGTTGATTCGTCTGCTGTTTGACGATTTCAAAGAAGCCATGGAGCCGTTGACGAAAAAGTATGGGTTAGAGTTGGAAACAGATGCGAAATATTATTCTTATGAAAATCCCAAGCATGACCATTTTTACGATTGTTACAGCACTTATCCGGGACTGAATTACGTGGTAAAACAGGCAAACTTCCAGAAGAAAAGCCTGCAGATGTGGTTCCGGATCGAGATCGAGCAGAATTTATTTGCAGGCTTTAGTCTTTTTGATACAGAGGCAGAGCCACAGGACGGCTACTTAAAGGGATATCAGGTCAACGATATTACGGAGGATTTGATAAATGAAGCCTCAAAATATCTGGACCGTGAGATCATTGTGCCGGAAAACTGGTGGTTTGCCTGGAATTATTCCAACGGAAAGCGTAGTTATCAGGAATACGAAGTACCGGATTTTAAGGCCATGAATGCTTGCGCGGTTGGTTTGGTGGATCCGGAGAAGCGGAAAGGTTATGTAAAAGAAGCGGTGGCAGGTTTTGAGCGGTCGCTGCTTACAAAACTCCATGTTCAGGATCAAATAGCAAAAAAATAAAACAATATCTATTTTTTGTATTTCTCCAACAACTTCAGCACTTCCCCAGACATCGGATACAAAAATAAAATATTAAACACGGTCATCAATCCGATCCCCACATCACCAAGATCCCAGACTACGGTATACTGCTGTAATCCACCGATAAACAACATCACCAGAGCCAGTACCTTATAGGCTGTCTGCCAGCACCACCGATCCCCAAGCAGGTAAGCGATGTTGGAGCGTGCATAGAACAGGATTCCGATAAATGTGGAAAAACTGAATAATGCCAGCGTGATGGCGATAAAGATCACGCCTGCGGAACCCAGATGATGATACATGGCTGTCTGCAGCAAATCCATGCCGGACAGTCCTGCGGTTATTTCCTCCGGAACCAGCAGCATGATCATGGCAGTGCAGCTGCAGATCACAATGGTATCAATGAGAACTCCAAGAGCCTGGATCAGACCCGTCCTGGAAGGATCATTTCCTTCAGCGGCGGCAGCAGCGCAGGGAGCGGAACCGGAGCCGGCTTCGTTGGAGAACAGACCCCGCTTGATACCGTTCATGATTACGGCTCCAAGACCACCGGATACTGCCTGGCGAAGACCAAATGCCTCCGAGAATATCCGCGCAAAGACTGCAGGAAGCTGGCGGACATTTAATAGAATAATAAATACCGTAATGGCGAAGAAACTTCCTGCCATAATAGGCACCAGTATATCTAGAAGTTTGATCGTAGCATTTTTCTGAAGAATGATCACTGCAGCCAGAAGCACCAGAATGACTGTGGTAACGATAGGTGGAATATGGAACGCATTCTGGAACGCGGAACTGACAGAATTACTGATCACCTGGCTGATACCACACCAGCAGATCAGGCCGGAGATGGCAAACAGGGATGGGATCAGAAACCTTCTGCGGTTTTTACCGGTTTTCTCCTTTAAAAATTCATGGATGTAGTAAGCAGGACCGCCACGGTAGCCGCCGTAGAGAGGATCGGGGTCTTTGTATTTCTGAGCCAGAGATGCTTCTACATAAGCAGTTGATGCTCCAAGAAGAGCCATCAGCCACATCCAGAATACAGCGCCAGCGCCTCCTGCTGAGACTGCGGCAACCACACCGACCAGATTGCCCATGCCAACTCTGGTGGCAGTGGAGATGATCAGGGTCTGAAGAGAAGAAAGACTGTTTTCTGATTCCTTTTTTCCCCTGAGTGTGCCAATCATCTGAGGAAAATACCGGATAGGCAGAAAGCCGGTCCGGATTGTAAAATAGATACCTGCAGGAACCAGCAGCAGGATCATCAGAGAAATTCCGATGGAACTGTTTCCAAGGGAAATGGCAAATAAGTCTCCCCATAGGAGAGAATAAGTCTTTTCAATTAGTTTTACGATCAATGAACAAGTACATCCTTTCTTTCTATGGTAGATAAATTTCCCGGAATCCACCGCTCGGTTTTAATATCAGGGTCCGGTCAAATCCGCAGGAACGGGCTACTTTTACCGCTTGGTTAAAGTGGTATCCGATGGTATTTACAGCATGGCTGTCAGAGTTGATGATGATCCGGCCGCCCATGGCATGGAGTTCTTTTAATAAGATGGGATTCGGATAAGGTGCAGTACGATACCCGCGGGAAATCGCCCCGGTGTTGATCTCAAAGGGCAATCCCTGTCGATGCAGCTTTTTCATGGCAGCCAGAGCCGGTTCTAAGTAGGCATCACTGCTTTCATCAAAATAGCGGTATCCTTCATTAAATTTTGTGATCAGGTCAAAATGTCCCACCCAGTCACAGCAGGTACGGTCATAAACCAAGGCCTCCGTTTCATAATAGTCTCTGGTAAACGCATACCAGTCATCATTCCAGAGCTGATGGACTGCGCTTTTTTGTACGTCCGCACTGGCGTCAACCGTAACAAATGTTCCATTCTTCTCCAGATAGTGAGTGGAGCCGATGGTGTATTCTGCTTTTTGGACCGGACCTAGACAATCTGTCTCAATTCCGATGTAGAGATTCATTTTTCCCCGATACTGTTCCCGAAGTTCATACAATTCTTTCATATAAGAAGAGAGAATGGAATCGGTCATGCCAAAGCCCGGTTCAGCAGGGGAGTAATCTCCGTGTCCGGAAATCCCAAAATCTGTAAATCCCATGTCATAAGCGGCTTTTACCATTTCAGCCGGTGTATTTTTACCATCACAGTAGGTGGTATGAGTGTGAAAATCTGCTTTCAGCATCATGTTATTATAAGCCTTTCTCTATAGAAAATCAATTGGTCAATGGTTTTACAAAACCTGTGTTTACTACTCTAATGGATTTATTCTGGCCTTTCAAGCGATTTTACCCGGATTTATCATAATTTTGCAAATCATTAACGAAAGAAGTAGAAAAATATTTACAAAGAGAAGTTATAGTAGCCAGTGTTCAAAACAAGAAAAAATGGTGAAATAGGAAAAGGAGTATTTATGAAGAAAATCACAAGAAAAACCGTTACAATGGCTGCTGCAGCTTTGATGACCATGTCAGCACTTACAGGATGTTCTGGAAAGCAGGCAGTCCAGGCTGTGGATCTGACTGCTGTTTCCTTTGATGAGATTCAGAAAAAAGCCAGGGAAGAGGGACAGATCGCATCCGTTGGTATGCCGGACGACTGGGCAAACTGGAAAGGAAGCTGGGAAGCCATTACGGAAAAATATGGTTTGAAGCATGAAGATACCGATATGAGTTCTGCAGAGGAATTATCGGCCTTTGATTCTGAAAAAGATGCACCAACCAAGGATATGGGTGATGTGGGACAGGCGTTCGGACCACAGGCAGTGGATATGGATGTAGTACAGCCTTATAAAGCGACCGTATGGGATTCTATTCCTGACTGGGCCAAGGATCCGGATGGAAAATGGGTCATCAGTTATTTAGGAACCATGAGTTCCATGGCCAATACCGCCAACGTCAGTGAACCGCTTAATTCCTGGGAGGCATTAAAAAATAGCAATTGTAAAGTAACGTTAGGAGATGTAGTCCGCGGGGCGTCTTCCCAGATGGCAGTTCTTTCCTGTGCCTACGCTTTAGGTGGTGGTACGGATAATCTGGAGCCGGCATTCCAGTTCTTTACGGAGCTTGCCAAAGAGGGCCGTTTAGACGCAGGAACTTACAGTCTGGAGAGAATGACCAGAGGAGAAATTGATGTTTACTTAACCTGGGATTATCTGGCATTACAGTACCGGGATCTGGCTGTGGAAGCAGCACCAGATATTAACATTGCCTGCCATGTTATGGGCGATGGCGCTTTACAGTCCGGCTATGCCCTGGTGATCAACAAATATGCGCCACATCCATATAGCGCGGCTCTTGCAGTAGAATACCTGTTAAGTGATGAGGGTCAGATTGACCGTGCCAGAGGTTATGCCCGTCCGATCCGTTCTGATGTGGAGCTTCCTTCCGATCTGGCAGAGAAAATGATCCCGGATGAGGAGTATGCAGATACCATCCCGTTAACCGATAATGAGGCAGTATCTGCAGCCTGTGCTGAGATCGCGTCCCGCTGGGAAGAGGAGATCATTCCGTTAATGAATTAGAAAGGCAGTACAGAAATATGAAAAAAGAAAAATTAGCAGCAGGCAGCAGAATCCTATTTCTGCTGCCTCTGGCATTGATCGTGATCTTCTTTGAGTGTGTTCCTTTAGTGGGAATGGTTTTGAAAAGCATCACCGGCCATGGAACTCTGACGATGGAATATTTTCATCAGATTCTGGAAAAACCAGTTTATACAGCAGCCATAAAGAACAGCTTATGGATTGCCCTTTCGTCAACGGTAGTCGGACTGATCGTGGATTTCTTCCTTGCTCTGGCATTGAGCAGTGAAAAAGGAAGAAAAAAGACCTGGTATTTGTCTTTGTTAAATCTGACATCTACATTTTCCGGGATTCCTCTGGCCATTGCTTTTATCACTGCCATGGGAACCTCCGGTGTCTTTGTGCTTATGGGAAAGCAGGCGGGAATGAACTGGCTGTCCGGATACAATCTGTATTCTATGAAGGGAATGTTTTTGGTTTATCTGTATTTTCAGATTCCTATGGGAACCCTGCTTTTGCTTCCTGCCTTTGAAAAAGTGCGGAAGGAGTGGAAAGAGGCAGCCAGGCTGATGAATGCTGGAAGTGTCTGCTTCTGGACGCAGGTGGGGATTCCGGTGATGATGCCTGGAATTATGGGAACCTTTAATATGCTGTTTTCCAATGCCATTGCTGCCTACGCCACACCGTATCTTCTGGTTAACAACAGCATCGCTCTTCTGCCGGTAAAAGTGGTGGATATGTTCGTTGGTGATGTGCGTCAGAGACCGGAGCTTGGAAGCGCCCTGTCCCTGGTAATGTTGACCATCGTGTTGCTTGAGATCGGTCTGACCAATCTCTGCAAAAAGCATTTTGAAAAGGGGATATAAGGCATGAAAGAACATAAATTGCTGCGTGTTTTTTGGGAAATTCTCCTGGGCGCGTTTCTGCTGATGCCGCTGATCGTCACACTGATCTATTCTTTTGTGAAGCGCTGGACGGGGGTTCTTCCGGAAGGACTGACGCTACAGTATTATCTGGCGGCAGTGACCAACCAGAGTTTTCTGCTTGGTATTTTCAGGGGACTGGTGATATCCGCTCTTCCGGTGCTTTTGACGAATATCAGTATTTTGCTGGCTCTTTACGTGGCGCTGGTCTATCTTCCATCCATGGAAAAATGGATACAGATCTTTTGCCTGCTTCCGACAACCATCAATGGTATCATTGTGGCGACCTCCGTATTGTCGCTGTATGCAGGAAGCGGAACAATTCTGGCTAACCGGATCGTCATGCTGACGTTGATCTACTGTGTGTTTGTCATGCCAGTTACCTATCAGGGGATCCGCAACAGTCTGTACGCGGTTAATATGAAAGGAATTCTGGAAGCAGCCCAGATGCTGGGCTGTGGAAAATTTTACAGTTTTATGGTGATCGTGGTACCATCCATTTTACCGGGAGTCTGCGGTTCAGCCCTGATGAGTCTTGCCGGATTATTTGGAGATTTCGCGATTATTAAAATTATTGCATCATCTCAGTTTGAGACAGCCCAGGCGTATTTATACCGGAACCGTTCAACGGATGCCCAGTCTTTAAGTGCATCGGTAGTAATCCTGCTGTTGATCACACTGCTGATCAATTATAGTGTTCACAGAAGCCAGAACCGGAAGAAAGAAAGAAGGGAAGCATAGAGAAATGTCATATATCGAATTTCAGGATATTAATAAATATTTTGGACAGAATCATGTGCTGAAGGGAATTGATCTGTCTATTGAGAAAGGAGAACTTCTGACCCTGCTTGGTTCATCGGGCTGTGGCAAAAGCACCCTGCTTCGGTGCCTGGCTGGTCTGGAGGCGGTTCAGGAGGGAAAAATCTACCTGGATGGAACGGATATTACCAATCTGGATGCCAGAAAGCGGGAGATTGGTATGGTATTTCAGCAGTACAGCCTGTTTCCCAATATGACAGTGGAGCAGAATCTGGCCTTTGGCCTGAAACGGAAAAAAACAGACAGAGCAGAGATCGGTGCAGAGGTAGAGAAGGCGTTGGACATGGTAGGACTGTTAGATAAAAGAGAGTCTTATCCGACGCAGTTATCCGGTGGACAGCAACAGAGAGTCGCTCTTGCAAGAGCAATCGTCATGAAACCCAAGGTGCTTTTGCTGGATGAGCCTTTAAGCGCCATTGACGCAAAATTAAGAAAAAGCCTGCAGATTGAGATCCGGAGGATCCAGAAAGAGTTAAATATGACCACGGTGTTTGTGACCCATGACCAGGATGAGGCTATGGTCATGTCTGACCGGATCTGTCTGTTAAATCAGGGACAGATCGAACAGTCCGGAACACCGGTAGAAATCTACACAGCGCCTAAAACAAGGTTTGCTGCCAGCTTCATTGGGAGTTATAATGTATTTACCCCTAACGAATATACGATGCTCACTGCCGGAAAAGAAAATACGGAGACATCTGTGGCAATCCGGCCGGAGACGATAGCGATTGCTAAGGAAAAGCCTGGCCGCGATCATTGCCTGGAAGTGTACGGAACGATTCAGGAGAGCATCACCAGAGGTAATGTGCTTCGCTATACGGTGGATGTCAATGGCGTGAAGCTTCAGGCAGATACCTTATTCCGCAGTTTTTCCATTTTCCAGACAGGGGAGCGGGTATGGCTTTCTGTGGAGCAAAAGAATTGTCTTCAGATGGAGGATTAAGTGATGAAAAAGATGTTTTCAGAGACAGGCAGATGGTACAAGGGAAATCTGCATTCCCATACGACGAATTCTGATGGAAAATTAAAACCGGAGGAGGCAGTGACTCTCTATAAAAAGTATGGTTATCATTTTTTGTGTCTCAGCGAGCACGATCATTTTACAGATTTAAGTGCGCAGTTTGACAGTCCGGAATTTATCATTCTTCCGGGACTGGAGGCTTCTGCTTATTTATTCAATAAAGAAAAGACAGGAGTGCTGAAGACCCACCATATTCATGGTATTCTGGGAAATGAGGCGATGCAGCAGGCAGCTGGAGCCCAGATATTCCATCACGGAGAGCGGCTGGAGCCGCTGGTGTTTACAGAAGAATGGGATGGTCTTGCAGTGGCACAGAAATTAAGCGATACCCTGCGCGCCAAGGGCTGTTTTACCACGTACAATCATCCAAACTGGTCCAGAGTAGAGATGGAGGACGTAGTAGGCTTAAAGGATGTATGGGCAGTGGAGATCTACAATTATGGAACGGTAGTTGAGTGCGGAGAAGGCTATGATTCTATTTTCTGGGATACCATGTTAAGAAAAGGAACCCATATTTGTGGATTTGCTTCCGATGACAACCACAATCCTCCGAGATTTTTTGACAGCTTAGGCGGCTGGGTTATGGTTCGTTCAGAAGAGCTGACTCATGAAGCAATCGTAAATCATCTGATGGCAGGTGACTACTATTTCTCAGCAGGACCGGAGATCTGCCAATGGGGAATCGACGGAAAACGAGTGTTTGTAGAGTGTTCCGGTGTAGAAAAGATCAATTTTATTGCCGGTGGCGTCATCGGTGGCAGTGAGACCATTTTAAGCCATGGAATCCTTCCACTGACAGAAGGAAGCCATGAGCTAAAAGGCAATGAAACTTATATCCGTATTGAATGCGTGGACGAAAAAGGCAGGACTGCCTGGACGAATCCACTGTGGTTGTAATAAGAGTGTCCGTGGTAATTGTTCAGCGGGGCTGCGTTGATTGTAAGAAAACATGGGCTTGAGCTTCACCTCTGGGAAACCAGGGGTGTTTTTTGCTGTTACCACCACTGTATCATACGGCATTTTCAGTTCAGAAAATGCCTACCCGTGTACAGTAACAAACGCTCCGCAGGTTGCGCAAACAGGGGTCTTTTTCACGTTGCAGGCCGCAGGGAATTTCGCTATAATAAGAGATAGTGGCATCAAAGAAGTAACGGTCCGGTCTAACCGGGCTGATTGGAGGAAAAGAAACTGAAAGAACGTATTTGTATAGGAATTCTTGCTCATGTAGATGCGGGAAAGACCACTCTTTCTGAAGAGATCCTTTACCGCACCGGAGCCATTCGGAACCGGGGACGGGTCGATAACCGGGATACATTTTTAGATACAGATGATCAGGAACGGGCAAGAGGAATCACCATATTTTCCAAACAGGCGGTGTTTCCCCTGGGTGACTGGGAAGTGACCTTATTAGATACCCCTGGACATGTGGACTTCTCCGCAGAAATGGAGAGGACATTGAGCGTTCTGGATTATGCAGTGCTGATCGTCAGCGGTGCGGATGGAGTCCAGGGGCATACGGAGACCCTGTGGCGGCTGTTGAAACGTTATCAGGTTCCGGTCTTTTTATTTGTCAATAAGATGGACCAGCCGGGAACGGACCGGGCGGCCCTTCTGAAAGAGCTTAAGAAGAGGCTCAGCGACACCTGCGTGGCGTTTGACCAGGAAGGCAGGAATGAGGCTGAGTGGCAGGAGGAGATCGCCATGTGCGATGAGCACCTGCTGGAAGGCTATTTAAGCGGGAATCCGATCGAGGAAAACCAGATCCTGGAAATGATCCGCGCCAGGAGATTGTTCCCATGTTATTTTGGTTCCGCATTAAAAGGACAGGGCGTAGAGGAATTGTTAGAGGGAATCCATGCCTATGCCCGGTGCTGGGAGAAGGATGGGGAGAAGGAAGATCTGGGAGCCAGAGTTTATAAGATTTCCAGGGACGAGCAGGGCAATCGTCTGACCCATTTAAAGATCCTTTCTGGTATTTTAAAGGTGAAAGATACCATTTCTGGAAAACAGGGGGAAGAAAAGGTCAACCAGATCCGGATCTATTCCGGAAGTAAATATGAGACGGTCAGCCAGGCGGAACCGGGCTGTATCTGTGCAGTGACAGGACTGGACGGCACCTGGGCGGGACAGGCTATCGGAGAAGCGGCGGAAGGGGAATTACCGCTGCTGGAACCGGTGCTGACCTATCAGATCCGTCTGCCGGAGGGGTGCGACGCCCATGTGGCTTTGTTAAAACTGCGCCAGTTAGAGGAAGAGGAGCCAGAGCTTCACATTGTCTGGAATGAGACCCTTGGTGAGATCCAGGCGCAGGTCATGGGGCAGGTGCAGATTGAAATCTTAAAGAAGCTGATCGCGGACCGTTTTGGTATGGAAGTGGAATTCGGCGCGGGAAGTATTGTATATAAGGAGACCATTGCGGAGCCGGTGGAAGGGGTAGGTCATTTTGAGCCCTTGCGCCACTATGCGGAGGTCCATCTGTGGATGGAGCCGGGAGAACGGGGCAGTGGTCTGCAGTTTGAGACTAACTGCAGTGAAGATATGCTGGATCGGAACTGGCAGAGGCTGATCCTGACCCATCTGGAGGAAAAACGTCATGTGGGAACTCTCATGGGAGCCGAGATCACAGATATGAAGATCACATTGATCGCGGGACGGGCCCATCAGAAGCATACAGAAGGCGGAGATTTCCGTCAGGCCACATACCGGGCGGTGCGTCAGGGCTTACGAGAAGCCGGATGTCATCTGCTGGAGCCTTATTACAACTTTCGCCTTGAGATCCCTACAGAATCTGTCGGAAGGGCGTTGACGGATTTAGAGAGGATGAGCGGAACCTTCGATCCGCCAGAACTGGAAGGTGGAATGTCGGTCATTTGCGGACAGGCGCCGGTGGCGGCCATGCGGGATTACCAGATGGATGTGGTTTCTTATACCAAAGGCCGTGGAAAACTGATCTGCAATGTGAAAGGATATGAACGGTGTCACAATGAGGAGGAGGTTCTTTCCCACATTTATTATGATCCGGATGCGGATTTGAACAATCCGACTGGTTCCGTATTCTGCGCCCATGGAGCCGGATTTACGGTCAGCTGGGACCAGGTCAAGGAGTATATGCAGGTGGAGAGCCCCATCCAGTTAGAGCAGCGCCGGAGCAGGGAATTTGAGGCGCAGGTGCAGGCGGCCCGCACAGCGGCAGAAAACCGGAAATCCACGACAAATAGCGCCTGGGGGGCGTTGGATAAAGAACTGGAGGCGATTTTTACCCGTACCTACGGCGAGAAGAGAAAAATGCCGCCGGAGATGAATGTCGCCAGAAGAGTTTCTTATGATCCGGCCAAAAAGGTGGAAATCAAATTCCGGGAACCAGTGGAGGAATATCTTTTAGTAGACGGTTATAATATCATTTTCGCCTGGGAAGAGTTAAATGAACTTGCCAGGACGACCATTGATGGGGCAAGACATAAGCTGATGGATATTCTCTGTAATTATCAGGGCTATAAAAAATGTACCCTGATTCTGGTATTTGACGCTTATAAAGTCACAGGCAATATTGGCCAGGCCATCGAGTATCATAACATCCATGTAGTTTACACTAAGGAAGCCGAGACCGCAGACCAGTATATTGAAAAGCTGGCCCATAAGATGGGCCGGAACCATCGTGTGACGGTGGCAACCTCCGATGGACTGGAGCAGCTGATCATCCGCGGACAGGGGTGCCACTTAATGTCTGCCAGGGATCTAAAAGAAGAGGTGGATTATGTAAACCAACAGATCCGGACGGAGTATCTGGAAAAGTCCACCAGAACCACAGGAAATAAGGTTCTGGATCAGGCAGATCCAGAGCTGGCAGAACATCTGGAGAAAATAAGGCAAAATGAGCCAGAACAGATATGACAGAAGCAACTGAAAGGAAGTAAGAAATGGGAGAGAAACTGACAAAAAGCGATGTGGCCAAAATTGAGGAGGAGATCAATTACCGTAAACTGGTTGTACGAAAGAATGCGATCGAGGCTGTGAAAGAAGCCAGGGCCCAGGGCGATTTAAGCGAGAACTTCGAGTATTATGCGGCAAAGAAGGACAAAAACCAGAATGAGAGCCGGATCAGGTATTTAGAGAGAATGTTAAAAAATGCCCAGATCGTATCCGACGAATCCAAAGATGACGAAGTGGGCATCAATAATACGGTAGAGCTGTATATGGAAGATGACGATGAGGTAGAAACGTACCGTCTGGTCACCTCCATCCGCGGCAATTCCTTAGAAGGACTGATCAGTATCGAGTCCCCTCTGGGCAAAGCCATTTTTAAACATAAAGCAGGCGACCGGGTCTATGTAAAGGTTAATGATAAGATCGGATACTATGTGGAGATCCGCTCTATCCGGAACACCCAGGAGACACCGGAGGACCATATCCGCAGCTTCTAAAAAGGACTGCTTAAAATTCTCCAAAGGTGTGCTGGAGACGGGAGTCAAAAACTCCGGTGCCTTTTAATACCTCGTCGAAGTTCTGGATCAGCTCCACTGCAAGAGGTACTGCCTGTGCATAAAGCTGGTCTAATTCCCGGCAGATGGGCTCACAGTCCGGATTCTTCCGGCATTTGATGATCATTTCCCGGATCACCTTTGGAAAATGAACCAGTTTTAATAATTTTAAGATCAGGCTGCGCATCTGAAGGTTCGGGATTACGAACAGATTGCAGCAGATCCGGATAGAGTGGATACAGGCATTGATCTGACGGACGCTCTGTTTTGGATAAAAGACAGCGATAGTCTCCGCATAGCCGGGCTTTGACCGCAGATGGTTGGCCGGGCGGTGGGTCAGGGGATTATAGCTGTCTTTTTCCATGTTCCGGCGATCCATTTCCGCTTCGATCTCGCTGTGGGAGATTCCAGTGCGGCGGACCGCTGCCTCCACGTAGGGATGACAGGTACTGTCCAGGGCAAAATGACAGAGAACGCCGTAGAGGTATGCCAGTGCTGCTTTTTTGTGACGGCAGCCTCTCCACCGGCTGGCAGCAGGAAGGAAGAATGCGATGCCTGGCCGCTCGTGGATGGCAACACCGGTCTGGTTTATCTGGTTTTTTGAAAATGGATGGTAGTAAAATAGCAGATCCGGTCCGTGAAGCCCCAGATCAAACAGTCCACGGTAAGGATCGATGATGGCTTTCTGGGCCGGTGTCAGCTTCTTATAGACCTCTTTTCCAAAACGGTAGTGGGAGTAGGTGGTTGGCATTAGATCCACCCCCCGTCAAATCCGATGATCTGTCCCGTCAGATAAGAATCTGACCGGGCCAGCTGTAATAAAAGCTGTGCGACTTCTTCCGGTTTTGCCAGGCGTCCTGCCGGAATTTCTTCCTTTAGGGCCTCCAGCTCCTCTTTTTCAAGAAAATGGTTCATATCGGTATCGATGGCTCCGCAGGCTACGGCATTTACCTGGACATTGCTGGGGGCCAGTTCCTTGGCTAAAGCCCTGGTAAAAGAATTGATACCGCCTTTGGTAGCGGAATAGGCCACCTCACAGGAGGCCCCTACATTCCCCCAGACCGAGGAGATGTTTAAGATCTTTCCACTTTTCTGCTCCAGCATATGGGGAATGGCCAGTTTGGAACAGTTGAACACAGAAGTTAAATTGGTGCGGACGATCCGGTCCCATTCCTCCGGTGACATATCCTGTAAAAGTCCGATATAGGAGATTCCGGCATTGTTGATGACCAGATCTGGGTACAGTCCATGTCTGTGGGCTTTTGCGAACACTTCCTGACAGAAAGAAAAATCCCCCATATCTCCGGCAAAGGCCAGGCATACACTGCCTTCTGCCTCTGCTTCCTGTTTTACCTGATCTAAAAGCTCTTTATTTTTCTGGCAGGTGATGATCAGGTTATCCTGCTCTCTGGCAAATGCCAGTGCAGCAGCCCTTCCGATTCCACGGGAAGCGCCGCTGATCAGTACGGTTTTTTTATTCATATCGATTCTCCTGTAAATTGCTTCGTAAAAATGTGCATTCCGTTCATCAGGCTGTCGTCACGGATGGAACATTTCTCCGAAAAAAATAGCTGTCTCCGCGTAGAAGGTGCAGAGACAGCCATTCATTATCCTATTTTAAAATTCCGGTTCAATCAGACCGTATGTATGATTTTTTCGTTTGTAAACCACATTCACCTGATCGGTCTCTGCGTTTAAGAACATATAGAAATTATGTCCAAGCAGTTCCATCTCTACACATGCATCTTCTGGGAACATCGGTTTCATGCCGAAACGTTTGGTCTTAACGATGTTGATCGCTTCTTCTGCTTCTGCTTCCTCTGCCTCTTCAATAAAGAGCTGGGAGAAAGACAGTGCAGCCTGCTTTTTGTCGATCAGTTTCTTTCTGTAACGACGGATCTGGCGTTCAATGATCTCTTCTACCAGATCGATAGAAACATACATATCGTTGCTGGACTCTTCCGCACGGATGATGCTTCCTTTCACAGGGATCGTAACCTCGATCTTCTGAACATCTTTCTGAACACTGAGAGTTGCATAAATTTCGGTATCAGGAGTGAAGTAACATTCCAGTTTTCCAAGCTTTTCCTGTACGGCATCTCGTAATCCAGGGGTTACCTCTATATTTCTTCCAGTAATAGTATAACGCATACGAATCAACTCCTTCTTTTGAGATGATTCCAGTATACCACAGATGTATGAATTATTCAATCGAATCTTGTGAAATGTAGTGACAATTTTTTGATTTATTATAAGAAATACATGGATTCTAAGGCAAAAAAAATTTGTCAAAAAAACAAAATTTATGACATCTGTACAAAAAAATAGTCGAAAGAGCAGGCACCCAGGTGGATGAAATGAACAGTGGAAAAGCATGTGGATAATGTGGATAACTCTGTGTATAACTCATTTTTCCAGAAATTGACTGGAAATTGTGTGTGGATAACTCATTGTAAAAGTAAATGTGGAAAAGTGTGGATAATGTGGACAACCCCAAAATCGAACATAATTTTTGTGCAATGTGACAGGTTGACCGTAAAGAAAAATATTATGTCATCTTGAAAAGTAAAAAAATTGTGAACAAAGGCCGATTTAGTTGAATAAACCCGCGGTTAGTGCTACAATATATAAGATTGTATCGTAAATTATTATAGTAAAATAGGAGTGTGATTCATGAATCTCTTTGAAAAGGTGTTCGGTACTCATAGTGAGCGCGAACTGAAATTAATATACCCGATCGTAGATAAGATTGTAGCCATGCGTCCAGAAATGATGGCTCTGACTGATGAGCAGTTAAGAGACCGTACCCGGATTTTCAAAGAGCGCCTGGCAAACGGTGAGACCCTGGACGATATTCTTCCAGAGGCATTCGCAACGGTCCGCGAGGCGGCCAGACGAGTATTAAATATGGAGCATTACCCGGTTCAGTTAGTTGGTGGTATCGTTCTGCATCAGGGACGTATCGCCGAGATGAAAACTGGTGAAGGTAAAACTCTGGTATCCACAGCTCCGGCTTATTTAAATGCCTTAATGGGTAAGGGTGTGCATATCGTTACGGTCAATGACTATCTGGCAAAGCGAGATGCAGAGCAGATGGGACAGGTTCATGAGTTCCTGGGACTGACCGTAGGTGTGGTATTAAACGCCATGACTCCGGAAGAAAGAAAGAAAGCGTATGCCTGCGATATCACTTATGTGACGAACAACGAGTTAGGCTTCGATTATCTGCGTGATAACATGGCTATTTATAAGGAACAGATGGTTCTGCGTGATCTGGATTACGCGATCATCGATGAGGTGGACTCTGTTCTGATCGATGAGGCGAGAACTCCTCTGATCATTTCCGGCCAGAGTGGTAAATCAACCAAACTTTATGAGGTCTGCGACATTTTAGCAAAACAGCTTGTCCGCGGTGAGGCTTCCGGCGAGTTTACCAAGATGAACGCCATTATGGGCGAGGACATCGAGGAAACCGGAGATTTTGTTGTCAATGAGAAGGATAAGGTTGTTAACTTAACGGAGGATGGTGTCAAGAAGGTAGAGCAGTTCTTCCATATTGATAACCTGGCAGATCCGGAGAATCTGGAGATCCAGCATAACATCATCCTGGCCCTGCGTGCCCACAACCTGATGTTCCGTGATAAGGATTATGTGGTAAAAGATGACGAGGTTCTGATCGTTGATGAATTTACCGGACGTATTATGCCGGGACGCCGCTATTCTGATGGTCTCCATCAGGCGATCGAGGCAAAAGAGCATGTGAATGTCCGCCGTGAGAGCAAGACTCTGGCGACCATCACCTTCCAGAATTTCTTTAATAAGTTCCGGAAGAAAGCAGGTATGACAGGTACTGCTCTGACTGAGGAAAAAGAGTTCCGTAATACCTATTATATGGACGCCATCGCTATTCCGACCAACAAACCAGTTGCTCGTATTGATTTAGATGACGCTGTATACAAGACCAAGAAAGAAAAATTCAAAGCCGTTGTGGATGAGGTGGAGAAGGCATACAAGAAGGGTCAGCCGGTTCTGGTTGGTACCATCACCATCGAGACTTCTGAGATGTTAAGCCGCATGTTAAATAAGCGCGGCATCCCGCACAAGGTATTGAATGCGAAATATCATGAGATCGAGGCTGAGATCATCGCTCAGGCGGGTGTTCATAAGGCAGTTACCATCGCTACCAACATGGCAGGCCGTGGTACCGATATTAAGCTGGATGATGAGGCAAGAGCTTTAGGCGGCTTAAAGATCATCGGTACGGAGCGTCATGAGTCCAGACGTATTGATAACCAGCTGCGAGGCCGTTCTGGTCGTCAGGGAGATCCGGGTGAGTCCAGATTCTATCTGTCCCTGGAAGATGATCTGATGAGACTGTTCGGTTCTGAACGTCTGATGAATATGTTTAACGCATTGGGTGTTCCAGAGGGCGAGCAGATCGAGCATAAGATGCTTTCCTCTGCCATTGAGAAAGCACAGCAGAAGATCGAGAACAATAACTATGGTATCCGTGAGAACCTGTTAAAATACGATGAGGTTAACAATGAGCAGCGTGAGGTGATTTACGCAGAGCGCCGTAAAGTACTGGATGGTGACAACATGCGCGATGTGATCTTAAAGATGATCACTGACATTGTTGAGCATGCGGTAGATATGGCGATTCCAGAGGATACCACTGCAGATAACTGGGATTTAGGAGAACTGAATTCCCTGATTCTGCCGATCATTCCATTAAAGACGATTACTCTGACTGATGAGCAGAGAGCTGGCATGAAGAAACAGGAACTGAGCCATATGTTGAAGGAAGAGGCGGTAAAACTCTATGAAGAGAAGGAAGCTGAATTCCCAGAGGCAGAGCAGATCCGTGAGATCGAGCGTGTGGTTCTCCTGAAAGTGATCGATAATAAATGGATGTCCCATATCGACGATATGGATCAGCTGCGCCAGGGCATTGGTTTACAGGCTTATGGTCAGAGAGATCCTCTGGTTGAGTACAAGATGAGTGCTTACGAGATGTTCGACGGCATGACCGCAGCAGTCAAAGAGGATACGGTCCGTATCCTGTTCCATGTCCGCGTTGAGCAGAAGGTAGAGAGAGAGCCTGCAGCGAAGGTAACAGGAACTAACCGTGATGACAGCTCTGCCAAAGCTCCAATCAGGAAAGAAGTGCAGAAGATTTATCCAAACGATCCATGTCCGTGCGGAAGCGGCAAGAAATATAAACAGTGTTGTGGACGGAAACCGGTGTAACTCAGAAAACTTTCATTTTTGAGTTACACGATCCGCAAGATAAGTTTGATGAGAAGCCTCGGCTGCTTGGCAGATAGAAAATGCCGGCAGCCGGGGTTTTCATATAATGTAACTGTGAAATCCTGGATTCAGGATTCTGGTGGAAAGCACGAAGAAACGCCAGGCAGTTACCCATTATAATAAATGAAAGAAGGTGACACAATGGTAGAATTAGATCAGTTTAAGTACACACTCTCAACCTTTGAAAAACCATTAGTGGAAGTGAGGGATTCACTTTGACCTGGACAACAAGGAGAAACGAATTGCCGAGTTAGACAGGTCTATGGAGGAGCCGGGGTTCTGGGATGATCCGGACCGTTCCACCAAACTGATGAAAGAAGCTAAGAATTTAAAGGATACCGTCAACGGATTTAAGGCGCTGGAGCAGGAATATGAGGATATCAGCGTGATGATCGAGATGGGATATGAGGAAAATGATCCAGAGTTGATCCCGGAGATCGCCCAGATGCTGGAAGAGCTGGAGAGCAAGCTGGAATCCCTTCGGATTACCACCTTATTATCCGGTGAATATGACAATAATAATGCCATTCTCCGTCTGAATGCGGGAGCCGGTGGAACCGAGTCCTGTGACTGGTGCAGCATGCTGTACCGGATGTACTGCCGCTGGGCAGACAAGAAGGGTTTTACCACGGAAGTGTTGGATTATCTGGACGGTGATGAGGCGGGGATCAAGTCTGTAACCGTTCAGATCAATGGGGAGAATGCCTACGGCTATTTAAAATCCGAACATGGCGTTCACCGTCTGGTCCGTATCTCGCCGTTTAATGCGGCTGGAAAGCGTCAGACATCCTTTGTTTCCTGCGATGTGATGCCGGATATTGAGGAAGACCTGGATGTGGAGATCAACCCGGATGATTTAAGGATCGATACCTATCGTTCCAGCGGCGCCGGTGGTCAGCACATCAACAAGACCTCTTCCGCTATCCGAATTACCCATATTCCAACAGGCGTTGTGGTACAGTGCCAGAATGAACGTTCCCAGTTCCAGAATAAAGACAAGGCCATGCAGATGCTGAAGGCCAAGCTGTTTATTTTGAAGCAGCAGGCCAATGCGGAAAGCTTATCCGAGATCCGTGGCGATGTGGCGGACAATGGCTGGGGAAGCCAGATCCGTTCCTATGTGCTCCAGCCATATACCATGGTGAAGGATCACCGGACCAGCTATGAAACCGGTAACGTTTCCGCAGTCCTGGATGGCGATCTGGATCCATTTATCAGCGAATATCTGAAATGGATTCGTCTCGGAGGAGAGAAAAAATAGTTGCATCAAAACATAAAGTGTGCTAATATCTTTCACATGAACACAGATGTATTTGCTGTGCGAACACGAGAGAGGAATTGTCATGGAGACGAAGAGTAAGTATTTTGTGGTAAAACAGAAAGCAGTGCCGGAGGTGCTCTTAAAGGTAGTAGAGGCGAAAAAACTTCTGGAATCGGAACGGGTGATCACGGTACAGGAAGCGACGGAAGCAGTAGGAATCAGCCGAAGCTCCTTCTATAAGTACAAAGACGATATTTTCCCATTCTATGATAATGCCAAGGGAAAAACCGTAACCTTTGTGACCCAGATGGACGATGAGCCAGGGCTTTTGTCAGACCTTCTCCATATTGTGGCTGTTTACAAGGCGAACATCCTGACTATCCACCAGAGTATTCCAGTCAACGGTGTAGCAACCCTGACCTTAAGTGTCGAGGTGCTGTCTGATACCGGAGATGTTTCGAATATGGTGGAAGAGATCGAGATGATGAAGGGAATCCATTACGTAAAAATATTAGCCAGGGAGTGAGAAGACATGGTCAAAGTTGCAATTATGGGATACGGCACCATCGGATCTGGTGTCTATGAGGTATTGACAGGTAACAGAGATAAGATCGCAGCCAATGTTGGACAGGAAGTCCAGGTGAAATATATCCTGGATTTACGGGATTTTCCAGGTTCTCCGGTAGAGGATAAGATCGTGCATGATTTCCAGGTGATCGCAGATGACCCGGAGGTTCAGATCGTAGTAGAAACCATGGGAGGATTAAATCCGGCCTATCCATTTGTTAAGACCTGTCTGGAAGTCGGAAAGAATGTAGTGACTTCCAACAAGGCCCTGGTAGCAGCTCATGGAACCGAACTGCTTGCTATTGCAAGAGAAAAAAAGGTAAACTTCCAGTTTGAGGCTAGTGTCGGTGGAGGAATTCCGATCATCCGTCCATTATACGAGTGTCTGATGGGTGAACAGATTCAGGAAATCACCGGAATTTTAAATGGTACCACGAACTTTATCCTGACGAAGATGGATAAGGAAGGCGCATCCTTTGATGCAGTACTGAAGGAGGCACAGGAGCTGGGCTATGCGGAGCGTAATCCTGAAGCAGATGTGGAAGGATATGATACCTGCTGTAAGATTGCAATTTTAACTGCCATGGCAACCGGAAAAGAAGTGGATTTTGAGGATATCCAGACAGAAGGAATCACAAAAATCACCGATGTTGATTTTAAATATGCAGATAAAATGGGAACTTCCATTAAGCTGTTTGGAACCAGCCGTATGAATGGGGATCAGGTTTTTGCCTGGGTCGCTCCATTGATGATCGGTAAGTCCCATCCACTTTACGCAGTGAATGATGTTTTTAACGGCATTATGGTAAAGGGCAATATGCTTGGCACCTCTATGTTCTATGGGAGCGGTGCAGGTAAACTGCCGACAGCCAGCGCAGTGGTAGCAGATATTATAGAAGAGGCAAAGAACTTACATCACAATATTCCATTGGGATGGACCAGTGAAAAACAGGTGATCCAGCCGATGGAAGATTCCAGCCATAAGTATTTTGTGCGTATTTCCGGCGTATATGAGAGCCAGAAGGATAAGCTTCAGGAACTTTTAGGAACCTGTCAAGTCATTACCTTAGAAGGAGCTGATGAATTCGCTCTTTTAACAGAGGTGCTGAACGAGAAGCAGTTCCGGGATGCAAAAGCTGATTTTGAGGCTGCTGATGGCAAAGTTCTTCAGGTGATCCGCGCGGAAGTATAAAATCCCATGGAGAAAATGGGTCAGGAAAGGATTTTGCCTGTATCTGCAAAAGGCTGAGCAGATGGAATACAGATAGAGGAGTTTTTTGACAATATGTTAGTAGTAAAGAAATTTGGCGGAAGTTCCGTGGCAGACAAAGAACGGATCTTCAATGTGGCAAGACGCTGTATCGAGGATTATGAGAAAGGCAATGATGTGGTTGTTGTCCTGTCAGCTATGGGTAAGACCACAGACGGTCTGATCGCAAAAGCACATGAGATCAATCCCAACCCGCCTAAACGGGAACTGGATATGTTATTAGTAACCGGAGAACAGGTATCGGTTGCGCTGATGGCGATGGCCATGAGCAGCCTGGGAGTACCTGCCGTTTCCCTGAACGCAGCCCAGGTGGTGATGCATACGTCCTCTGCCTACGGTTCTGCAAAACTGAAACGGATTGATGCGGAGCGGATCCGCCATGAATTGGAATCCCGCCGTATCGTGATTGTGACAGGATTCCAGGGAATCAACAAATATGATGATTTTACCACTTTGGGAAGAGGCGGCTCAGATACCACAGCCGTGGCTTTGGCTGCTGCTCTTCATGCAGATGTGTGCGAAATCTATACGGATGTGGAAGGTGTCTATACCGCAGATCCGAGAGTTGTACCGAACGCCAGAAAGCTGGCAGAGGTTTCCTACGATGAAATGCTGGAATTTGCCTCCCTTGGAGCTAAAGTGCTTCACAACCGCTCGGTAGAGATGGCAAAGAAATATGGCGTGAAGTTAGTGGTCCTGTCAAGTCTGACAAGAGCAGAAGGAACCATTGTGAAGGAGGAGACCAAAGTGGAGAGAACGCTGATCAGCGGAGTTGCTGCAGATGCCAGTGTGGCGCGGATTTCTGTCCTGGGTGTGGAGAACAAGCCGGGCATTACCTTCCGCGTATTCAATCTGTTAGCGAAAAATCATATTAATGTCGATATTATCATTCAGTCTGTGACGGAGCCGGGCAAAAAAGATATTTCCTTTACCGTTGCCAAGACAGACTTAAGTGATACCATGGATCTGTTACGGGAGAACCGGGAGTCCTTAACTGCAAGAGAGATCGTCAGTGAAGAAGGTGTGGCAAAATTATCTGTCATCGGTGCTGGTATGTGCAGCAATCCTGGCGTTGCAGCCAAGATGTTTGAGGCGTTGTACAGTGCAGATGTGAACACGGAGATGATTGCGACTTCTGAGATCCGCATCACTGCCCTGATTGATGAGCGGGATGTGAAGCGTGCCATGAGAGCTGTTCATGACGCCTTTGATCTGGCAGATTAATGGGAGTATCGATGTTTCGACTTATAGAAATTTATATCAGGCAGGGACTTCCCTGCCTTTTTCATCTGATCACGGGTTTTTACTGTCCAGGCTGCGGAGGCACCAGAGCAGTGAAGTATCTGCTGCACGGACAGATCTTAAAAAGTATCCGTTATCATCCGCTGGTCGTTTATGCTGTGGCTGTCATTCTGGCAGAATTTGCTACGTATGGCCTGTCACGGCTGTTACATAAGCCGGAGATCCATCTGAAACGGTATCAAGAGTTCGTTTATCTGGGAGTCGCGGTGATTCTGGTTAACTGGGTTTTGAAGAATATCCTGCTTTTGTATGGGATTGATCTTTTGACGGAGAGAATATAAGAAAATGGCCTGATTGGAAGAAGTCTGATGATGACTTTCTCCAGTCAGGCCATTTTATGAACGCAGATAAGCATTCCCCCGCTTCAAGTGCGCGGAGCACTAAGCGGCGGGTGAGGGGGGATGCTTATGTCAGCGGAAGCGTTCAGCTCCCACTGACAGATCGCGAAGCGACTGCGTTCATGAGCAAGTAGCGAAGCGGATTGCGAATGTCCGCTTTACTGTGTCAGTTTACGCTGACCAGAATCATGCGCCAAGTCTTACGGACGTTCGGCTTGACGTCACTTAGTGGTAAGATTCCAGTAAACTATTATAGATGGACATAAATTCCGGATCCTTCATCAGTGAGATCAGAACACCCCAGTAAATGGTCATGCCGATGCTGATGATCACTGCCAGAATGCCAAGAACCAGACCGGCAACAGCGAATCCGTTAAATGGCTTCCCTTTTTTTGAAAGAATTACCAGTACAATGGTGACAACTGCCAGTGGAAACTGGATAAATGGAATGCAGCAGGTGAGCATGGCAAAAATGCCCACGATCATAGAAGCCACAGCCAGGCGGTTGGTCTCTTTTTGAGGTGCTTCGTATTGGTAGTTATTCTGGTAATTATTCTGGTAGTCATTCTGATTGTTGTTCTGATCATTGTTCTGTGGCTGCGAGTTGTCAGACTGCCAGCTGTTATCTGATGATTCGGGCTGGTTCTGATTACTGTTATGATAATCGTCCATAAAATATCCTCCGTAATTATGCTATGATACCGGATTGTCCTGTGTTCCTCAAAAAGTTACTGTTCACGCGTTGCGCAAACAGCAACGGATTTTGCCGATGCTTCGCATTCTAAATCGGCAAAATCTGTTACCACCACGGTATCATACGGCATTTTCAGTTCAGAAAATGCCTACCCGTGTACAGTAACCTCAAAAATTCTCTTGCAAGCAAGCTTGCGTCGAACTTCTGACCTTTTGACCCTTTGACCCTGGTATCCTATAATTGTATCACGGAAACAAATTACTGTCTAGACGGAAGGGGGCTTTCGCTATATAATAAATAGGTCGGAGTTTTCCTTTTTGTATGATATAGCAGCGGCAGTGTCGGCTTATACAGAGTACAGATGATCTCCGGCCGGATAAGAACCACAGGAAGGAAAGATATATGGATATTATCAAAGCGTTACAAGAAGAATTAAACATCGGCCGCAACCAGGTAGAAGCGGCTGTCAAATTAATAGATGAAGGCAATACGATCCCTTTCATTGCCAGATACCGGAAGGAAGCTACCGGTTCTCTGGATGATGAGGTATTAAGAAACCTGGATGAACGGCTGCGCTATTTAAGAAACCTGGAAGAGAAAAAAACACAGGTAGCAGCGACCATCCGGGAACAGGGCAAGTTAACGAGAGAATTAGAGGAGCAGATCGCTCAGGCTCAGACGTTAGTGGCAGTAGAGGATTTATACCGTCCATACCGTCCGAAGAGAAGAACCAGAGCGGCGATTGCCCAGGAGAAGGGATTGACGCCTCTGGCAGACATGATCATGCTGCAGGTGATGACAGAACCGGTGGAAAAAGCCGCAGAAGGTTTTATTTCCGAAGAAAAGGGTGTGAAAACAGTCAAAGAAGCAATAGATGGAGCCAAGGATATTCTGGCAGAGCGGATTTCCGACAGCGCAGATTACCGGACTTATATCCGTAATACTACCAGAAACCTGGGAACCGTTCAGTCAGCGGCCAGGGACGAGAAGGCAGAATCTGTCTACGAGATGTATTACCAGTACGAAGAGCCGATCAAAAAGGCAGCAGGACACAGGATTCTGGCGTTAAACCGTGGAGAGGAGGAAAAATTCCTGACTGTGAAGATCGCAGCGCCAGAAGAACAGATCATCCAGTATCTGGAGCGGAAAGTGCTTACTAAGGATAATCCATATACCACTCCGGTATTAAAAGAAGTGATTGCGGACAGCTACAGCCGCCTCATCGCCCCATCCATTGAGCGTGAGATCCGTAACGAGATGACCGAACGGGCAGAAGAGGGCGCCATTAAGGTATTTGGCAAGAATCTGGAGCAGCTTCTCATGCAGCCGCCAACCGTAGGCCGTGTGGTCCTGGGCTGGGACCCGGCGTTCCGTACCGGTTGTAAGCTGGCGGTGGTAGACGAGACAGGCAAAGTGTTAGACACGGTTGTCATTTACCCGACTGCTCCGCAGAATAAGGTAGAAGAAGCCAAGAAAGTATTAAAGAAATTAATTGAAAAATACAACATTTCCCTGATTTCTGTGGGAAATGGAACGGCATCTAGAGAATCGGAGCAGGTGATCGTGGAACTGTTAAAAGAGATTCCGCAGCATGTCCAGTATATCATTGTTAATGAGGCAGGTGCGTCTGTGTATTCCGCAAGTAAGCTGGCTACCGAGGAATTCCCGAATTTCGATGTAGGACAGCGAAGCGCAGCTTCCATTGCAAGACGTCTTCAGGATCCGTTAGCAGAATTAGTAAAGATCGATCCCAAATCCATCGGCGTTGGCCAGTATCAGCATGATATGAACCAGAAACGGTTAGGTGAAGCACTGGAAGGTGTAGTTGAGGACTGTGTAAACAAGGTAGGAGTAGACTTAAATACCGCATCTGCCCCGCTTCTGGAGTATGTATCCGGTATCAGCAAGGCGCTGGCAAAGAATATTGTGGCGTATCGTGAGGAAAATGGTGCGTTCCGCAGCAGAAGACAGCTTTTGAAGGTGGCGAAGCTTGGCCCGAAAGCATTTGAGCAGTGTGCAGGCTTCATGCGGATCCAGGGCGGCGAGAATCCATTAGATGGCACCAGTGTCCACCCGGAAAGCTACGAGGCAGCAGGGAAGCTTCTTGAAAAGCTGGGGTATCAGCCGGAGGAGATCGCAGCCGGTGGTCTGACAGGTATTGGCAAAAAGACTGGTGACTTAAAAAAGCTGGCAGCAGAGTTGGGAATCGGTGAGATCACACTTGCGGATATCGTAAAAGAACTGGAAAAACCGGCCAGAGATCCTCGTGATGAGATGCCAAAGCCGATTTTAAGAACCGATGTATTAGAGATGAAGGATCTGACTCCGGGAATGATCTTAAAAGGAACCGTCAGAAATGTCATTGATTTTGGCGCATTTGTGGATATTGGTGTTCATCAGGATGGTCTGGTACACATTTCCCAGATGACGGACCGCTATATCAAGCATCCGTTGGAAGCAGTCAGTGTAGGTGACATCGTGGAAGTGAAGGTTCTTGGCGTGGATATGGCCAAGAAGCGGATCTCCCTGACCATGAAACTGTAGTGTGAAACGCCCTGCGAAGGGCTATAAAAGGAGGAACCAGATGGAACAGAATGAGAGTGTCCGTTTCCGGATTCAGATCACTGCGAAGGATCTGTGGATGTTTTCCATGTACCACAGCAACAAGGGATATCTGGGGGTATTTAATCTGTTCTTTACCCTGGCATCTTTGTGGCTTTTGGTTACCAGATGGTCAGATGTGACCGTGGCGTACCGGATTCTTCTTCTGATCTGCGTGCTGATGTTTACAGTGTGGCAGCCAGCTCTTCTTTATATGAAAGCGGCCAAACAGGCAAAAACCAAAGCCGTGAAAGAGCCCATGGACATGACCTGCAGCGCAGAAGGGATACTGATCGAACAGGCTGAGCAGAGCCAGCAGATCACCTGGGACCAGATCGTTAAGGTGGAGCAGGTGAAAGGACTTCTGATCATTTACATGGGCCGGGTTCATGCATACCTGATCCCGGAACAGGCATCAGCAGCGTGTAAAGAGCGGCTTCTGGAGATGATCCGGACAAATCTGCCAGCAGAGAGGCGTAAAAAAATATGAAAAAAATGTGGGAAACCCATGGTCCGCAGGAGACCTTTGAAATCGGAAAACAATTAGGGTTAGAAGCAAAGCCGGGAGAAGTATATTGCCTGGATGGAGATCTGGGAGTGGGAAAAACCGTATTTACCCAGGGCTTTGCCAGCGGTCTTGGCATTACGGAGCCGGTCAACAGCCCGACCTTTACCATTGTCCAGCAGTATGAAGAAGGCAGACTTCCTCTTTACCATTTTGATGTGTACCGGATCGGTGATGTAGAAGAAATGGATGAGATCGGATATGAGGACTGTTTTTATGGAGAAGGCGTATGCCTGATCGAGTGGTCCACGCTGATTCAGGAGATTCTGCCGGAGGACGCTATTCATATTACCATAGAAAAGGATCTGGAGAAGGGATTTGATTACCGCCGGATCCAGATGGAGAGGGAAAAAGTATGAAACTATTAGGAATTGACAGCTCATCACTGGTTGCTTCTGTGGCAGTAGTGACAGATGATGTACTGACAGCAGAATATACGGTGGATTTTAAAAAGACCCATTCTCAGACACTGCTTCCTATGATCGATGAAGTAGTGACCATGCTTGGAATGGATCTTCATGAGATAGATGCCATCGCGGTATCCGGCGGCCCTGGTTCTTTTACTGGACTTCGGATCGGCAGTGCCACCGCGAAGGGGTTGGGGCTGGCTCTTGAGAAGCCTCTGATCCATGTGCCGACGGTAGATGCTATGGCTTATAACCTGTGGGGCAGCGATGCCCTGATCTGTCCGATCATGGATGCCAGAAGAAATCAGGTTTATACGGGATTGTATCATTGCAGACGGAGCCTGGAGATTGTGATGGAGCAGTGTGCCATGGATATGATGGATCTGATCCGGAAATTAAACGATATGGGTGAGCGGGTGATCTTTTTGGGAGATGGTGTTCCGGTTTACCGGGAGATGGCAGAAAAGAACCTGACAGTCGAATATGATTTTGTCCCGGCATCCAACAACCGCCAGAGAGCAGCCAGTGTGGCTTCCCTTGGCATGGAATATTTCCGTCAGGGAAAGACCGTTACCGCAGAAGAATTTGAACCGGACTATTTGAGAAAATCCCAGGCAGAGCGGGAACGGGAAGAGGCAGAAGCAGCCAAAGCAGATAAAGTTCAGGCGGATGCTGCCAGTGAAGGCCGGGCATAAAGCTATGACAGAGGAGATGAAGATCCGTCTGATGGAATCCCGTGATGTGGAGGCCGTAGAATGTTTGGAAAAGCAGTGCTTTTCTGATCCGTGGTCCGGGAAACTCTTGTTAGAAGGCTTAAACAGCAAATGGGACACCTTCTGGGTGGCAGTTCTGGATGATACCGTGATCGGTTATTCCAATCTCAGGGTTCTCTCTGACGAGGGAGAACTGGAACGGATCGCCGTTGCACCAGATCATAGAAGACTTGGAATTGGCAGAAAACTGATGGAAGCCATGGAAGACTTTGCCGCTCAAAACCAGGTTAAAGCGGTGACGTTAGAGGTCAGAAGCCAGAACACGGCTGCATTAAAACTATACAAATCCTACGGTTTTGAAGAAGCCGGAATCCGCAGGCGTTATTATCATGATCCGGAGGATGACGCCGTGATCATGTGGCAGTACCGCTCATGAAACAATTACCAGTAAAAAATAATCTGTAAGTCAGTATAATGAAGGGGTATCTGCGAAAATGCAGATATCCTTTATTATATGATACCAGGGTCAAAAGGTCAAAAGTTCGACTCAAGCGTGCTTGCAGGAGAATTTTTGCCATTGGGACCCGGTATCAGCCAGATTATTTCATTCAAAAAGGAGAGGAACATGAGAAAATACAGATGCCAGGAAGAATTAGAGACGGTGATCTGCAATTGCTGCGGAAAAAAGATGATTGTAAAAAATGGGATTCTGCGAGAAGGCGCCATCCACATTGATCATGCATGGGACTATTTTTCAGAAAAAGATGGAGAGATCCATCATCTTGATCTGTGTGAAAACTGCTATGATGAGATCATTAGCGGATTTCGGATTGCAGTGGAAAAAGAACCGGCAGTGGAAATGATTTGATATTTCACGGGATATCTGTTAGGATAGTAACGAATATGGCAGCTGCCTGACATGTTTGTGCAGCTGCTGAGTATGACTGGAATACAGATTGGAGAATCAATATGTTAGATATTTGCCTGCTGGGAACCGGTGGCATGATGCCGCTTCCGTACCGGTGGCTGACTGCTATGATGGCCAGATGTGATGGCAGCAGTCTTCTCATTGATTGCGGAGAAGGAACCCAGATTGCGTTAAAAGAAAAAGGGTGGAGTCCCAAGCCCATTGATGTGATCTGTTTTACCCATTACCATGCAGATCATGTCAGCGGTCTTCCTGGACTTTTACTGACCATGGGCAATGCGGAGCGGACAGAGCCCCTGTTGCTGATCGGCCCCAAGGGACTGAAACGAGTAATCGATGCCTTGCGGATCATTGCGCCGGAGCTTCCATTTGAGATCCGGTATCTGGAACTTTCTGAGCCAAGAGAACAACTGAAGGTGGGGCCTTATGTGATCGATGCATACCGTGTAAATCACGGCGTTATCTGCTATGGCTATACCATTTCTATCCCGAGAACCGGTAAATTTGATCTGGAACGGGCCAAGAGCCAGAATATTCCGATGAAATTATGGAACCGCCTCCAGAAGGGAGAAACCATGGAACAGGATGGTGTCTGTTATACACCTGAGATGGTGCTGGGACCGGCAAGACGGGGGTTGAAGGTTACTTATTGCACAGATACCAGACCGGTTCCGGTGATTGCAGAATATGCGGCGGATTCTGATCTGTTTATTTGTGAAGGAATGTATGGGGAAGATGGGAAAGAAGCCAAGGCAAGAGAAAAGAAGCACATGACCTTTTACGAGGCGGCCAAGCTGGCCAAGGAAGCCCAGCCGAAGGAAATGTGGCTGACTCATTACAGCCCATCTTTAACCAGACCGGAAGAATTTATAGACAAAGTACGGGAAATCTTCCCAAGAACCATTGCAGCGAAAGACGGAAGAACCGTAGAACTGGAATTTGATGATAACGAGTGAACAAAAGAGAAATTCATGATCAGAGATCGTGATGACAGAAGATAGAAAGCCGGGAAAATATTATGAAAAAACATATGGTAGAAGAAGACGTATACATTCTGGCCATTGAAAGTTCCTGCGATGAGACGGCAGCGGCCGTTGTGAAAAATGGAAGACAGGTTCTTTCCAATGTGATCTCATCCCAGATCGCACTGCATACCTTATATGGCGGCGTGGTCCCGGAGATCGCATCCAGAAAACACATTGAGAAGATCAACCAGGTCATTGAGGCAGCATTAAAGGAAGCGGATATGACCTTAGACCAGATGACAGCCATTGCAGTGACCTATGGTCCGGGACTGGTTGGGGCTTTACTGGTAGGTGTGGCAGAAGCGAAGGCCATTGCTTATGCGGCAAAAAAGCCATTAGTAGGTGTACACCACATTGAAGGCCATGTTTCTGCCAATTTTATCGAACATCCAGATCTGGAGCCTCCATTTGTATGCCTGATCGTTTCGGGAGGACATACTCATCTGGTGGTTGTAAAAGATTATGGAGAGTTTGAAATTCTCGGAAGAACGAGAGATGATGCGGCAGGGGAAGCGTTTGACAAAGTAGCAAGAGCAGTGGGGCTGGGATATCCAGGCGGCCCGAAGGTTGATAAAGCAGCAAAAGAAGGAAACCGCAATGCTGTTGTATTTCCACGTGCCAGGGTAGAAGGTGCCCCATATGACTTTAGTTTCAGCGGACTGAAATCTGCAGTGTTAAATCATATTAATCATGCACATATGATGGGGGAAGAGATCAATGTACCAGATCTGATGGCTTCTTTCCAGTATGCGGTGGTTGATGTACTGACTTCTCATGCGGTAGAGGCGGCAAAAAATCTGGGCTATGACAAAGTTGCCATTGCCGGAGGTGTTGCATCTAACTCTGCCCTGCGTGCAGAAATGAAAGAGGCCTGTGAGAAGGCTGGCCTGAAATTTTACTATCCATCACCGATTTTTTGTACAGATAATGCGGCAATGATCGGTGTAGCTGGTTATTATGAATACATCAATGGAACCAGAAGTGGCTTGGACTTGAATGCTGTACCAAACTTAAAACTTGGTGAACGATAAACACCGGAGGTAGTGACCATGAATGATCAGAAGAAGAAAATATGCGCAGTCGTTTTGTCTGCAGGACGTGGCAGAAGGATGGAAAGTGTCATTCAGAAGCAGTATATGTGCCTGAATGGGAAACCGATGATCGCGCACACTCTGGCGGCTTTTGAACGCAGCTGTGTAGATGAGATCATTCTGGTAGCCGGGGCCGGGGAAGAGGAATATTGCAGAAAAGAGATCGTGGAGGCAGAAGGCTTTCGGAAGGTAAAAACAGTAGTAACGGGCGGAAAAGAACGGTACGATTCAGTATTTGCCGGTCTGAAGGCGGCCTCTGGCTGCGATTATGTGCTGATCCATGACGGAGCCCGGCCGTGTGTGACGGAGGAGATCATCAGACATGCAGCAGTTGGAGCAGAGCAATATGGAGCCTGTGTTGTAGGGATGCCGGTGAAAGACACCATCAAGGTAGCAGATAAAGAAGGTTACGCCTCCCATACTCCGGACCGGAGCTATCTCTGGATGGTTCAGACACCACAGGCATTTTCTTATGATCTGGTGTATGGGGCTTATAAGAAATTGTTTCGTGAGCAGGAATTTACCGGAGTGACCGATGATGCTATGGTAGTAGAACGCGAGACCAGTCAGAAGGTGAAGTTGATACCTGGCAGTTATAAGAATATTAAAGTAACTACTCCGGAGGACCTGGCAATCGCGGAGCTCTATTTGAAAGAAAATGCTGGTCGATAGAAAAAGTAACCAGGCAGGAAGATTTTCTGTTCTGATAATCCAGAAAAACGGGAAAAAACAAAAAATAGAAAAAATAGAAAAAACTAGTTGACATTTGGAAATGAACATGGTAGACTATCAGAGTTGCTGGTGAGTGCAAGACATCACAACAAAGAAAAATAAAAAAGTTCAAGAAACCTCTTGACAAGCTCCAAAAGCTATAGTATAATAGACAAGCACGTTTGGAGAGATATCGAAGCGGTCATAACGAGGCGGTCTTGAAAACCGTTTGTCCGAAAGGGCGCGTGGGT
>ERZ856578.2263-NODE-2263-length-32335-cov-3.425507_pt1 | contig 32335 bp, 31 predicted proteins | sample MGYA00514384_ERZ856578 | MGnify/ENA primary metagenome ERZ856578 (study PRJEB29103, sample SAMN06111958) | human gut metagenome | biome: human gut; feature: ankylosing spondylitis patient; material: healthy_person | host: Homo sapiens | place: China:Hangzhou... | reverse complement strand
GAATGTGCATTGGCAAAAGCATGGAGCCAATTTCCGGAATTTGCCCCGTAAAGAATGGGAGTACAAGACCCAGAGCCAGGAACATGGCGCTGAGTACCAGCTTTTTCACAGGAGAAAAGCGCTCCTGTTTTTTGTTCATAAGAAAAAACCCCTTTCGGCGATTCGGGCCGAAAAGGCGCACGAATGCCATGATGTGATAACTCCGCCTGAAGCGGAAGGATACCTTCATGGCATCATTAGCCATTATCATAATAAAAAGAGCTTTTTTTGTCAATCCCGATTGACAAAACAGGTGTTTTTGATTACAATAAATCAAGAATTTATTTTTGTGAGCGATGACGAAACGAGTCCGGCAGAGCGTGCGTGCAGTGAGCGGGGAAGAGTGGAAACCCTGTCGTTTGGCGCCGCCGGGCAGCCACTTCTGAGCTTCGCCGGGATGACCGACGCGCCCCGTCCCCGTTAGCGGATGACTGAGATGCTTTTTCAGAGAAAAAGCAAATTAGGGTGGTACCGCGGAGCAGCGCTTCGCCCCTATAGCTGGGGCAGGCGCTTTTTTTGTCATGTTTTTCCCTGTTCCGCTGTTCAAAACCAAAGAAAATCAATAGTTGGAGGAACCGATGATGACGAACAAAACCGGCGTAAACGATCTGCGGGAGCTGTTCCTGCGTTTTTTTGAAAGCAAGGAACATCTGCGCCTGCCGAGTTTTTCCCTGATCCCGCAAAACGATCAATCCCTGCTGCTGATCAATTCCGGCATGGCGCCCATGAAGCCTTGGTTCAAAGGGGAAGAGGAGCCGCCCCGCCGCCGTGTGTGCACCTGCCAGAAGTGCATCCGCACGGGCGACATCGAGAATATCGGCCATACTGCCCGCCACGGCACATATTTTGAAATGCTGGGCAACTTCTCTTTCGGCGATTATTTCAAGCACGACGCCATTCACTGGGCCTGGGAGTTTTTGACCTCGCCAGAGTGGGTCGGCCTGGATCCGGACCGGCTGTATCCTTCTGTGTTTGAAGGGAATGAGACGACGCCGGCCGATGAGGAAGCGTTCCGTATCTGGAATGAGGAGATCGGAATTCCCGCCGAGCGTATTTTCAAATTCGGCAAAGAGGATAACTTCTGGGAGCACGGTTCAGGTCCCTGCGGTCCCTGTTCCGAAATTTATTATGACCGCGGCCCCAAATACGGCTGCGGAAAGCCCGGCTGCACAGTGGGCTGTGAATGCGATCGGTATATGGAAGTCTGGAATGTCGTATTTTCCCAGTTCAACAACGATGGGGAAGGCCATTATACTGAACTGAAACAAAAAAATATCGATACCGGTATGGGATTGGAGCGCCTGGCGGTGGTCTGCCAGGATGTGGACTCCCTGTTCGATGTGGACACGGTAATGAATATTACCAATAAGGTGTCCGACATTACCGGCGCGCACTATGGTCAAAGCGTCAAGACTGACGTGTCCCTGCGCGTGATCACGGATCATATCCGTTCTTCCACTTTTATGATCTGCGATGGTGTGCTGCCCTCCAATGAAGGGCGCGGCTATGTATTGCGCCGTCTGCTGCGCCGGGCGGCCCGCCACGGAAAGCTTTTGGGCGTCAACGAACCGTTTTTGTATCAGGTATGCGATATGGTCATTCATGAAAATGAGGGCCATTATCCCGAACTGCGGGAGCGGCAGGACTATATTACCCGCGTTATTCGCGTAGAAGAAGAGAATTTTGCAAAAACCATCGACAGCGGCATGAAGATTTACGACGAAATGCTGGCGGCTCATAAGGAGATCGGAACGAATGTCTTTTCCGGTGAAGATGCGTTCAAACTGTACGACACTTATGGTTTCCCCATCGATCTGACGGTGGAGATGGTGGCAGAGGAAGGCATGGACGTCGATCAGGAAGGTTTCCGGAGGCTGATGCAGGAGCAGAAGGAACGCGCCCGCAAAGCCCGTGAAGCGTTGGGTGATCTGGGCTGGGCCGGTGTGGAATTTGGTAAGGATGTGCCGGCCACTGAATTTGTGGGCTATGAGAATATGGGGATTGCCGAAGCGAAGGTTGTTGCTTTGGTCGTGGAAAATGAGCAGGCTGAAGAGCTGATGCCTGGTGTGGATGCGATTGTGGTTCTGGACAAAACGCCGTTTTATGCGGAAATGGGCGGCCAAGTGGCGGACCATGGCGATATCGTTCTTTCCGGTGCGCATCCCTGTCGCTTCCATGTCACGGATGTACAGAAGAACAAGGGCGGTAAATACATGCACTATGGCAAAATGGCCGAGGGTACGCTGAAGCTGGGCGACACGGTTCAGGCGCGAATTGATGTCGAACGCCGCAAGGCTGTTATGCGTGCCCACAGCGCCACGCATTTGCTGGACAAAGTGCTGCGCACAGTTCTGGGCGATCATGTGCACCAGGCCGGTTCTTTGGTGGAACCCGACCGCCTGCGTTTTGACTTTACGCATTTCTCTGCCTTGACGGCAGAAGAGCTGGCGCTTGTGGAGCATTTGGTCAATGAGGCGATTCTGGAGGGCTATGCAGTCCGAACCGATGTTCTGCCTATTGAAGAGGCCAAGAAGCGAGGTGCCATTGCGCTGTTCGGTGAGAAATACGGTGATACGGTTCGTGTAGTGGATATGGGCGAGGGCTACAGTGTGGAATTTTGCGGTGGCACTCATCTGGACAATACGGCTAAAGTGGGCGTATTCCATATTGATCGGGAATTTTCTGTGGCTTCCGGTGTGCGCCGTATTGAGGCCACCACCGGAAAAGTCTCCTTGGAAGAAATGAATGCGACAAAGACGCTGATGTTTGAAGCAGCCGCCGCCATCAAAGCCCAGCCCGCGGAGCTGCAGGAAAAGCTGCAGCAGATGATGGGCGAGTTGCGCGATCTGCGCCACGCTGTGGAGAAATATAAAGCAAAAGAAGCGGTTGGTGAGGCGGATCGCATCCTCTTCGGTGCCCATGATGTGGGCGGCCTGAAGGTTTTGACCTCTGTGGTACCGGAAGCGGATGCCAACAAGCTGCGCCAAATGGGCGACATGATCCGCAGCAAAGCGGACAATGCGGTGGCGGTGCTGGCCACAGTAAACGGGGAAAAGATCACCTTCCTGGCTGTGTGTGGCAAAGAAGCTGTGGCCCGGGGTGTCAAGGCTGGAGATATTATCAAACAGGTTTCCGCCATTGCCGGCGGCAGCGGCGGCGGTAAGCCTGACAGCGCCATGGGCGGAGGTAAGGATCTTCTGATGGTGGATAACGCGTTGGCCATGGTGGACAATGTGGTATCCATGAAGCTGGGCCTGTAAGCGATGCTGCCGAAAGATCCTGTGTTGCTGCTCAGCGTGGTTAACACGAAGCTGCGGGACGAATACGGAAGTTTGGATGAACTGTGCGCTGCCTTGAATGAGGAGCGCCCGGCCATCGAGCGTACCCTTGCCCAGCTGGACTATCAGTATGATCCGCAGCAGAATCAATTCAAGTGACAGTATATAAAATGCTGAAAAACTTTTATCTTTGAAAGAGGAGGGGATCCGCAATGAGTGATTGTTTATTCTGTAAAATCATCGCCGGAGAAATTCCATCCAATAAGGTGTATGAGGATGATGTATGCTATGCTTTTTATGACATTGATCCGCAGGCACCGGTGCATTTTCTGGTGATTCCCAAAGCGCATATTTCCTCGGTTTCCGCCGTCACAGAAGAGAACTGCGCCGCAGTGGGGCACATTTTCCGGGTGATCGCGGAGTTGACTCAGAAGCTGCATCTGGATAGCTACCGTGTGGTTTCCAACATCGGCGAACAGGCGGGGCAAAGTGTGCGCCATCTGCATTTCCATGTGCTCAGTGGCCGCGATATGACCTGGCCTCCGGGCTAATGTAGTCGACATTCTAAAATCGAGCGAAATGACACCTGAAACAAAGCTGTGATAAAGCTCAAAATCGAGAAAAGCACTCGTAATGATTCTTCATTACGGGTGCTTTTTGCTATGTTCAGTCGAAATGGTTGCCGTACGTTTTTGAAAACTACCGAAAATGGGGGAGGAGGAATTGAAGGATATGCTCAGACGGCATTCATGCGTGTGCCGATAGCATAGTGCCTGTTTGAATGGTTTGGGTGTCGCCGCAGGCGAAATTATGGTGCCGTGTACGCTGATGGTTCGATCCTTGTGCCTGCGCAGGGTGTAAACAGAAAAACAAATGGATTACCAATCTATGTAAAGCGAAAGAACATTACAGAAAAAAGATGCCAAAAGACGATTTTTGGCGCTTTTGGGGACTTTTTCTTGCCAAGGGTAGGTGGTTTGTAGTATTCTAAAAAAGAGAGAAAAAGGGGGCGGATAAGATGCGGTGGCTGGCGCTGTTCTGTTTTTCAGCATCTGCAGCGATTATTGCCTTGCAGTATGGCCCAGCCTGGGTGGTGCTGTTCCTTGTCGCTGTTTCCACAGGGGGTCTCTTGTACGCACTGTATCAGAAAAAGCGGAGGCGGATGGCCGCGCTGGTACTGGCTTCCGGCGTCGCGTTCGGCGTTTTCTATCAGACGCTGTATGACTTTCTGTGGGTCGATCCAGTACGCCCGCTGGTGGGTACAGAGCAAGTAGTCACCGTAACGCTGAGCGATTATGCTCAGGAACATACCTATGGGGCAAAGGTTACGGCGCTGCTGGATGTGGGCGCCCCCCGACCGGTGAAGGTACAGCTCTATGGCGATGAAACGCTGCTTTCCTGTGCACCCGGTGACCGGGTTACGACAAACGCCTCGCTGCGCAGTGCGCAGATGATTCATGAGAAAAAGGTCACGTCCTTTACTGCAAAGGGAATGCATCTGCTCCTGTATGCAAAAGGGGATATGTCGATCGAACCAGTCGGCCGGCCGGCGCTTGCGTATCTTCCGCTTTCCTTCAACCGCCTGCTGCAGGAAAAAATTGCCCAGCTTTATGAGGGTGACGCACGTATTTTGATGACGGCCCTGCTGACCGGTACGCGCACAGAATTTGACGATACGCTCTACAGCCAGCTTTCGGAAACCGGCGTGACGCATGTGACGGCGGTTTCCGGTATGCATTGCGCCTTTTTGTTTGGTATGGTGCGGCTGCTGGTGAAAAACCGCCGCAAAGCGGCCCTCGTTGGCATTCCGCTGCTGTTCTTTTTTATGCTGATGGTGGGCGCGGCTCCGTCGGTGACGCGGGCCTGTATTATGATTGCCTTATTGTCTGCAGCCCCGCTGCTGCATAGGGAAAACGACAGCGTTACAACCATGAGTGCAGCCCTGCTGCTGATTTTGCTGGGAAACCCCTATGCAGCGGCTTCCATCGGCCTGCAGCTTTCATTCCTTTCTGTAGCCGGCATCCTGCTGTTTTCCAATCGGATTTACGGAGTATTGAGCGGCAGGTGCCGGGCTGGTGCAGCAAAGCGGCAGAGCGCTGTGTGGTGCCTTGTATGGAGCGCGCTGAGCACCACTGTTTCCGCGTCCCTGTTTACGCTGCCTCTGGTGGCATATTATTTTGATTGTGTCAGTTTGATTTCTCCGTTGACAAATCTGTTGTGTCTTTGGGCTGTGTCCTTTTCGTTCTATGTGGGGATTCTTTCGCTGCTGGTTGGATTTGTATATCTGCCGGTCGCGGCTATTCTTGCGATTCCGGCAACGGCTGCGCTGGACTATTTTATGGCGGTGGTGCGGCTTTTTGCACAGATACCGTATCATGCGGTCTATACCAGCAATGCCTATCTTCCCGGATGGATTGTTTACGTTTATCTTATGTTGGCCGTGGTGCTTTTGGAGAAAAAACGCTGTTTGCGCACTGCGGTCCTGGCCGCGGCGCTATCGGTGAGTACGCTTGGTGCTGTCGTTGCACTGCCGGTGCTGGCCAGCGGCAGTGCCAGAATGACTGCATCTGTCCTAAATGTGGGGCAGGGAGAATCGGTTTTCTTTGTTTCGGGTGGATCGTCGGCGCTGGTGGACTGCGGTTCTTCCAATTCGTGGATCAATGCCGGTTCCGTGGCGGCAAATCAGATCAATACGGTGGGGCAGACGGCGCTGACCTATTTGATTTTGACGCATTACCATGCCGACCATGCCAATGGGATCGAAACGCTTTTGTCCCGCGTTTCCGTTAAATATCTGGTGATCCCGGAAGTACACGGCGCGGAGGAGCAGGCGCTTCAGGCGGAGGTGTTGGCTGTGGCAAAAGCGTACAGCATACCCACGCTGCGTTTGGCAGAAGAAACAGAGCTTTCTCTTGGGGAGGCTGTGTTGACGCTTTATCCGCCTCTGGGCGCAGGGGGTATCAACGAAGAAGGACTGTCCCTCTTGTGTTCCTGTCAGGATTTTGATATGCTGGTGACAGGCGATATGGACAGCGAAACGGAGGCCCTTCTGCTTCAGATGGCAAACCTGCCGGATCTGGAGGTATTGGTTGCAGGCCACCACGGCTCCAAACATTCCAGCAGTGCCGCCTTTTTGGAAGCAACCGCACCGGAGGTAACAGTGATCTCAGTGGGAGACAATTCCTATGGGCATCCTGCACCGGAAACACTGCAGCGTCTGGAAGAAGCAGGTGCTGAGGTGCGGCGTACGGATCGCGGCGGCACGATATCTATTACAGTTTATTGAGGTGAAAAGCAGTGCCTTTGAAAAAGGAAGTGGAAGATAAGGGCTATACCCAGTTGAAACAGGATCTGAAAACCGGTCAGCTCTGTACGGTGTATGTGTTCCATGGGGAAGAGACCTATTTGCGGGAGTATTATCTGGATCAGCTGCGCAAAAAGCTGATTCCTGCCGGATTTGAGGAATTCAACTACCACAAGCTGGAAGGGAAAGCGCTGAGCGTACAGGCTCTGAGCGACATTGTGGAAGCTCTGCCCATGATGTGCGAAAAGACGCTGGTGACGGTGACGGATTTTGATCTTTTCAAGCTGAATGAAGAGCAGCGCGGCCAGCTGATCGCCCTTTTGAGCGATTTCCCCGATTACTGCTGCCTGGTGTTTGTCTACGATATTCTCGAGTATAAGCCGGATAAAAAGATGAAAAGACTTTACACTGCATTGACCAGTACGGCGCAGATCGTAGAATTCAAAACCCAGGGGCAGAGCGATCTGATCAACTGGGTTACCCGGCGTTTCAAGGCGCTGGGGAAAGAGATTGACCGACAGAGTGCGGAGCACCTGATTTTTACCTGCGGCAGCCTGATGACTGGCTTGATTCCGGAAATCGAAAAAATTGCCGCTTACACCAGGGGAGCAAAAATAACCATAGAGGATATCAATGCTGTGGCCGATCCAGTGATCGATGCTATGATCTACGATATTACCAATGAGATTTCCCGCCGCAATTATGATGCGGCGGCAGACACGCTGGGGAAGCTGCTGAAAATGCAGGAAGAACCCATCGTCATTCTTTCCCTGATCGGAAAAGAACTGCGCAAACTCTACACGGCCCGTATTGCGTTGGACGGTGGAAAGGACCGCTACTGGTTGATGGATATCTGGAATATGCGTTCGGATTACCCGGCGAAACTTCTGCTGGGGTCGGCCAAGCATTTTTCCAAAGAGTGGTGCCGCAGTGGCATTGAAATGTGCAAAGTGCTGGATGTACAAATGAAGAGCCAGACTGGCTTTGACAGCGAAGGGGAGCTGAAACTTCTGCTGATGCGTTTGGCGCAGGAGGTGAAGGAGTGAAAAACAAGAAACCTTTTGTGCGAGAAGTGATCCTGGTGGAGGGAAAATACGATAAGAACACACTGTCACAGATTGTGGATGCCGCCATTGTGACAACGGACGGCTTTTCTGTGTTTCAGGATAGAGAAAAGCTGGCGTTTTTTCGCCGCCTGGCGGCGCAGCGCGGTTTAATTGTGCTGACGGATAGCGACGGCGCGGGCTTTTTGATTCGTAATTTTCTGAAAGGAGCGATTCCCAAAGAGCAGCTCAAGCAGGCCTATGTGCCGGATGTGTATGGAAAGGAACGCCGGAAACGCCGGCCGGGTAAAGAGGGAAAGCTTGGTGTGGAAGGGATGACGGCGGAAGTACTTTTGGATGCGCTGCGCCAGGCCGGTGCCACCATGGACGGCGCGGCGGCAGTTCCGTGCCGCACGATCACCAAGCAGGATTTGTATGCGCTGGGGCTTTCCGGCAGACCAAACAGCGCCGAACGCCGGAAAAAGCTGCTGCTCCGACTGGATCTGCCGGAGCATTTGAGCGCCAACGCCATGCTGGATGCGTTGAATCTGCTGGTGGAGCGTGCGGAATTGGAAGCATACTGCAAGGCGCTTTTTGGTCGGCAGGAGGCTGGCGATCCTCCGCTGTGAAAATGGAAAAGGCATGAAACAGAATCTCCGGAAACCGAGCCGATATGCCGCACGTTGGCCCGGTTTCCGGAGATTCCGGTTTTATCCGTATATTTTGGAAAATTCCATATAAATTTTCCAAAACCGCCGCAAACCGTGAGATTCCGATTCTGCTGTTTTGCTATAATCGACTGCGAAAGGTTGTGAACAGCGTGAAAGAAATTTTGATTGCAGTGAAAGAAGTTACGGATGGAGCCGGAACGCCGCACCGGTTTTCCTACTATCGCCTGGAAGATGCAAAGGGGTATGGCGTGTGTGTCAAAAGCGGACAGGGCGGAACAGCCGTGGTGCCGGGGATCACGATGCGCCGCAGCAGGATTGATGCGCTTCTGGGAAAACTGATCCGCTTTGCTGTGTCGCCCGTCTGCGCCCGGGATGTGGTGGAGGACTGGCTGGCCCTGTGACAGGCCGGACATGGCGCGCCCGCTCGAACGATTTGTATCTTTTTATTGCTTTTCTATTGAAAACCGCCTATAATAAAAACCACTATCACACATAAAAACAAGAGCAGCGTGCGGGGGAGCGAGACAATGCGCATCCCCTCTGTGCCGGAGAAAAGCCGGGGACGTGGAAAACCCAGAAGGGGCCATGCCTGCGGCTTTGTGCAGTTTCGCTGCGGCGTCCGTACAGCCAGGGCGCACAATGAACAGAGGAGTGAACGGCTATGGCGGAAGAGAACAAGAACGATTCTATGGAAGAAACTTCCGAGGGGAGAAATTTTATCCATGCTTTTATTGAAGAAGATATTGCGCCCGGCGGACAATTTGAAGGAATGACAGTGCATACTCGGTTTCCGCCGGAACCGAATGGATACCTTCATATCGGCCACTGCAAGGCGCTGTGCATTGACTTCGGCACGGCGGAAAAGTTTGGGGGCCTGTGTAATTTACGGATGGATGATACCAATCCCAGTAAAGAGGATACGGAATATGTAGATGCGATCAAAGAAGATATCCGCTGGCTCGGCTTTACTTGGGACGATCGCTTTTATTATGCTTCCGACTATTTTGATCAAATGTACGAATGTGCAGTGGGACTGATTAAAAAGGGTCTGGCCTATGTGTGCGAGCTGACGGCGGATCAAATGCGTCAAATGCGCGGGGATACCGCAGCCCCTGCGCAGTGCCCCTACCGGGATCGACCTGTTGAAGAGAATCTGGCGCTGTTTGAACGCATGAAAAACGGTGAGTTTCCCGACAGCAGTATGACGCTGCGGGCGAAGATCGATCCGGCTTCGGGCAATTTCAACCTGCGCGATCCGGTAATCTACCGGATCAACCATGCCCACCATCACCGCCAGGGGGATAAATGGTGCATTTATCCGATGTACGATTTTGCCCATCCTATTGAAGATGCGCTGGAGCACATTACCCACAGCTTGTGTTCTCTGGAATTTGAAGCGCATCGCCCGCTGTACAATTGGGTGGTGGAGCACTGTGACCTTCCGGCTAAGCCTCGTCAGATTGAATTTGCCCGGCTCGGCATCGACCACACGGTGATGAGCAAACGCAAGCTGCGTCAGTTGGTGGAGGAAGGAAAGGTTTCTGGATGGGACGATCCCCGTATGCCCACGCTGTGCGGACTGCGCCGCCGGGGCTATACGCCGGCCTCCATTCGTAACTTCTGTGAGCGCATTGGTGTGTCTAAGGCCAGCAGCACGGTGGAATACAGTTTCCTGGAACACTGCCTGCGGGAGGATCTCAATGTCACGGCACAGCGTGTCATGGCTGTGCTGCGCCCCATCCGCCTGACGATTACCAACTATCCCGAGGGGCAGAGCGAAACCGTTTGCGTGGAAAACAATCCGTTGGATCCGGATTCCGGCAGCCGCGAAGTGACGTTTTCCCGCCATTTGTGGATTGAGGCAGAAGACTTTTTGGAGACGCCGGTGCCGAAATACAAGCGTTTGTTCCCGGGCGGTCCGGAATGCCGCCTGAAAGGGGCATATCTGATCACCTGTACCGGCTGTGTCAAAGATGAAACCGGTGCTGTGACGGAGATTTTGTGCGAGTATGACCCGGAGAGCCGTGGTGGCGATCCGGCCGACGGCCGCAAGGTCAAAGGCGCCACCATCCATTGGGTGGATGCTGCCACAGCGGTGGACGCGGAGGTGCGCCTGTATGACAATCTGTTTTTGGATGCCGATCCCGACGGCGCGGACAAAAACTTTTTGGACTGTATCAATCCGGCTTCTTTGAAAGTTTTGAAAAACTGCAAAGTGGAAGCAGGACTTGCGGATGCGGCAGCGCCTGCGCATTTCCAGTTTATGCGGCAGGGATATTTCTGCCTGGACAATCAGGACAGTTGCCCGGGGCATCTGGTCTTTAACCGTTCTGTCAGTTTGAAAGACAGTTTTAAAAAGTGATGAGCAGGCCGTTTGGGCGGAAATACTTGAGGAGCCCGTCTGGCGGTGCAACTCCCTCTATAAACACGTACATCGCAAGGAAAGGAGAGAAAGCGCATGAAAAAAGTATTGCTGTTTCTGGCCGATGGATTTGAAGAATGTGAAGGGCTGATCGTGGTAGATATTCTGCGCCGGGCGGGAATATCGGTGACAACGGCGTCCATCATGGGACGGGAGCAGGTCGTTTCTTCCCACCAGATAAAGATTGCGGCCGATGTGCTGGCGGAACAGGTGGATCCGGCGCAGTTCGATGCAGTCGTTCTGCCTGGCGGTATTCCCGGCACGCCGAATCTGAAGGCGTGTCCCTTGGTAACGGACGCCTGCCGCAGCTTTTTCAAGTCGGGAAAACTGGTGGCAGCGATCTGCGCTGCGCCCAGTATTCTCGGTGCACTGGGTCTGCTGCAGGGAAAACGGGCGACGGTATATCCCGGCATGGAGGATACGCTGGCCGGAGCGGAGCATGCCCCTGGTGAGGTGGTGGTGGACGGAAACCTGATCACCAGCCGCAGTATGGGAACGGCGATTCCATTTGCTCTGACGATCGCTGCGTATTTGCTGGAAGATCCGGCGGCGGCAGAGCAATTGGCGGACAGTATCTGTTACGGGCATTATGAAACGTATTGATGATACAGAAAGAAGGATTTTGTATGCGTATTGATTTTGGGAAAGACTGTATTGGCTGTGGGGCTTGTGTAGGAGCCTGTCCGGAAGTGTTTGAATTCGACACGGATGTGTATAAGGTGAAGGTTAATATCGGGGCGGACTTCTCCCAGCACATGGCCGCCATCCGGGAAGCGGCAGACATTTGTCCGGTGGGCAATATTAAAGTCGTGGAACCGTAAAACGATGTTTTTACAGCGCTGGCTGTCAGCTTAGAAAAGGAATATTCGGGGCCGCAGCACTGCTGCGGCCCCGAATATTTTTCGTTCAGGCAGGAGGTAAACGAAATGGAGATTGATAGCATGACCCAGACAGAACTTGCATCTTACCTTGAAACTCTGACCAAGCTGGTAGAGGCCACAGCAAAAGACCCGCAGCCCGCATTATCCGGGACGCAATCCCAAAGCAGTAAAAGGCTAAGCTCCCCGCAGCCTAGCACAGCACAGGGAGCCTAAAGAACCAAAACGGAGGCGGTTAGAGCCTGCCATCTGGCCGCCCCCACTATAACACAACTGGCAGGGAAAAGAAATAGCCGGAGGGGACAGCCCTCCATGGCAAGGAGGAAAACGAATCCACATGATACAAAACAACCGTTTTGTCTATTGACATTTCGGCAATACACAGTATAATTTTGCACAGAAAACTAATAGCGTTAGATATTAATGTGGTTAGAGATTAAGCTGCAATTTATGCAGCACTGCTGCGCCCGGAGTGCAGGAGAACAATGGAACAAAAAAGCAGAAGGTTGTGGGAAAAATCGTGGGAACAGAGAAAAGCAAGGCCTTGGCGGGCGAAATGTTTGATGAACTTTGGCGCCTGGTGCGCGGACCTTATAATAGTATCCATGTTGCGACCATGGGAGAATGCGCGACGCTGGAATATCTAAGTGAACAGGAAAGTCCTGTATCACCGACTGAGTTGAGCCGTTTTTTCAATGTGTCCACGGCGCGGATTACCACGCTGATTAATCAGCTGGAACGGAAATGCTACGTCCGGCGCATGCCTGTGCCGGATGACCGGCGGAAAGTGCTGATCCAGATCACGGAGGCAGGCCGGAATGCGGCAAAAGTACGAAAAGATGTGATACTTCGGTATCTTCAGGAATTGATGGATGAATTGGGCGAAAAGGATGCCAGGGAATATATCCGGCTGATCCGGCGGATTACCGCCTTTTGCGGAACACACCCGTTTGAACCGAAGTATTCCTCGGAAGAAAGCGGTGTGTGCATTCAGCAGGGGAGAGACTAAACAGAGGAGGAATACGACCGATGTCAAGAAGAATTACAGCGCTGCTGCTGGCGTTGGCCATGAGCGGCGTTTTGTTTGCCACAGCGCTGGCAGAGGAAGATACTGCAGAACAAAGCGCACAGACTGCTCAGGCGGAAGCGCAGAGTGAAACGACGGCGGACAATGCAGCCACAAAAAGCACTGCGGAGGGCGCGCAGGGAGAAACGGACACTGCCGCCGCACTGGTACAGGAGACAACACAAGAGAACGAAGCGGATGCGAATGTGCCGGATTTGTCTCCTGTGGCAGATTTGACCTTTGCGCAGGTGGAAGAGCGCGTGCGCAACAACAATCTGACGATTTTGGCGCTGGAAGAAAATATTGCCGCCGTGGAAGCTACGGACTATAAAGAGCTTCTCCGGGATTTGGATGACCAGCTGGATGAACTGGAAGATGCAAAGGACGGGATTGAAGCGCTGATCGGGCAGCTGCAGTCTTCCGTAGAACCTCCGCTTACATCGGGAGAAGAGAGCAATGTCGATCTGAAGCTGTATGGACAGGTGACCGTAAATAATTTGTTGACCAAAGCATTGGCCAGTGCTACTGTCGCTTCACTCGAATCCAGCATTGAGTCGCTGGAGGACACCATTGCCGATATTCGCAGCGGTAAAACGCAGAAAACAGCACAGGATGGAATCCGCCAAATGGAAAACCTGGAGGACCAGGTGGTCGTGGGTGCAGAAAACCTGTATATGACAGTATTGGAACTGCAGAATACACGTTCCGCTCTGGAACGCTCCCTCGAGTCCATGGACCGCACCATCCAGGAGATGGAGCTGCGCTATCAGCTGGGGCAGATTTCCGCACTTCAGCTGCAGCAGGCCAAAGGCGGACGCACACAGATTGAAAGCGGCATCGCTACGCTGGAAAGCAGCATGGACGGCGCTGTTGTACAACTGGAAATGATGGTGGGCGCGGACGTGACCGGAAGAATGCGCGTAGCAGAGGTTCCGGAGATTTCAGATGCGCTGGTAGAAGCCATCGATTATGAAAAGGAAGTAGAAAGTGCCAAGGAGCGGAGCTATGACCTCTATGCGGCTCGGGTGACGCTGAATGATGCGGAAGAGGACTATAAAGAAGCCAAAAAAGAGCACGGCAAAAATACATATGAACGTAAAATGGCGGAGCACCAATGGCAAGCTGCGCAATATACCTATCAGGCCGCAGAGCAGAGCTTTGAGGCGCAGTTTCGTGCCCTGTGCGCCTCTGTAAAGGATTATCATCAGATTTTGAAAGCCAAGGAAACAGCGCTGACCATTGAGCAGGCGGATTTTGAAGCACAGAAGCTCAAATATGAGCAGGGATCCATTTCAAAGAACACCTATTTGACCGCCCAGGACGATCTCGCTGCGGCGCGCGATGAGGTTACGACGGCAAAACACAACCTACATACCGCTTACCGCTCTTATGAATGGGCAATCAACAGCGGTGTGATGGGCTGAGCAGGAGGACACAGAACATGAAGAAAAAACAGCACAAACGCGTTGCCGCTATGGCGCTGACTGCGGCATTGACTGTGGCATTGACCGGCTGCGGCTCTGATTCGCAGGAAAGTTCCGACCTGGAGCAAATGGCGGGGACTGCCGTACAGATTGAAACGGTTTCGGCGGAGACGATTTCAGCGGAAAATACGGTGTCCGGCCAGGTGGGCGCCGACAATGAGCGGTCTATTTATATTGCCACCAGTGCAAAGTGCACTGCCGTAAACCATCGGGCGGGGGACTCTGTTCAGGCGGGCGAGGTGATCTGTACGTTGGATCTTGGCAGTACACTGGCTTCTTACCATGCAGCGAACATCAGCTATCAATCCAGCACCCAGAGCTATCAGGACCAGGCTGCGGTGTTTGAATCTCAAATTGCCCTGTATCAGAAAAACCTGGACAATACTAAGGCCCTTTATGAAATTGGTGCCGCTTCGCAGACGGAAATCGATCAGGCAGAGCTGCAGTTGCAATCTGCTGTGGCGCAGAAAAATGCTACGCTTTCGCAGCTGGAAGCCGGTATTCAAAGTGCTAAATCCAATGTGGAACAGCTGAGCATTGCACTGGAAAATGTGGATGACAGCGGAAATGTTATTGCGCCCATTTCCGGTACGCTTGTGAGTATGAACGCAGTGGAAAACAGTATGATTTCCACATCCATGCCGGTGGCTGTCATTGACGGCGTGGATCAGATGAAAGTGACGGTTTCTGTGTCTGAGGCACTGGTGCCCAAGCTGACCATTGGCGACAGTGCAGATATTGCTGTCAGCGCAGCAGGAAAATCTTTTGTTGGCACGATCCGCTCCGTTGACCGGGCGGCCAACCTGCAGACTAAGCTGTATACGGTCACCCTCTCTGTGCCTGCCGACGTTACGGGCCTGCTCTCGGGTATGTTTGCCGATGTGACATTCCATACAGAAACTTCTGAGAATGCAATCGTGGTGCCTTCGGATGCGATCCTGACCAATGGTGATCTTCAGTATGTGTTTGTGGTGGAAGAGGATACGGCAAAATATACAGAAGTAACGACCGGACTCACCGGAAACGGGGTTACTGAGGTGACCTCCGGCCTGTCCGCCGGACAGCAGCTGGTCACAGTCGGCCAGACGTATTTAACCGACGGCACTCCCGTGCGAATCGTGTCCGGGGAGGAATAACGATTCATGAGTATTTCCAAGTTTTGTATCCAGCATAAGGTAATGACGCTGCTGGCCGCCATTATGGTGTCCATCTTCGGCCTGACATTTGTTTCGCAGCTGCAGATGGCGCTGATGCCGGATATGAATTATCCCGCAGCGGTTGTGGTGTGTTATTACAACGGCGCATCTCCCAGCGATATGGAGGAATTGGTGACCCGCCCGCTGGAGGAGGCTGTCATGTCCGTGTCCGGTGTGGATGAAGTGAGTTCCACTTCCGCCGATTCCATGTCTCAGATCCAGGTGACTTATGTGGAGGGAACCGATCTGGACATTGCTGCCACCAAGCTGCGCGAACAGTTTGATATGCTCACGCTGCCTGACGGCGCGACTAAGCCGGTCATTGTTAACATGAATATCAGCGATATGATGCCTACGGCCATGATCGCGTTGTCCGGCGACAATCTTGCTTCCTTGCAGCGTCTTGCCGAAGATACGGTGGTTCCTGCGTTGGAACGGATCGACGGTGTGGCCAGTGTGGAAGTCAGCGGCGGCGTGACCGAGCAAATCGATGTGCGGCTGGACGCTACCCGCGCTGCAGGGCTGGGGCTTTCCAACAGCTATATTTCCCAGATCTTGGCGGCACAGAATCTGCTCTATCCCGGCGGAGAGATCGACAATGGTTCCAAAACGCTGACGGTCAGCACTGACGCCAAATTTCAGTCAGTAGAGGACGTTGCCAATATGATCGTGCCGCTCCCCGCCGGCGGCAGCGTACGGCTGCGGGATGTGGCCCAGGTGGAACTGGCGGTTCAAGAGCCGGAAGCTGTGGCCAAGGTGGGGGATACGGCCTGTGTGATCCTGCAGGTGAGCAAGCGTTCCGGCGGCAATGAAATGGCAATTTCCAATGCCATCGTGGACCGGATGGACGAACTAAGCGCAGAAAATGCCTCGATTCATTACACTGCGCCGTACCTTGCTTCGGATTATATCAGCCAGGCGGTCACATCAGCGCTGCAGAATATCCTGCAGGGCGTGATTCTGGCAGCCGTTGTGGTGTTTTTGTTCCTGCGCCGGGGCGGGGCTACGGCGACCATCGCCGTATCGATGCCCATTTGTATTTTATCGGTATTCCTGCTGATGCAGGCCCTCGACCTGTCTATGAATATGATGAGCCTGGGCGGCATTGCCATGGGCGTCGGCATGATCGTGGACAACTCGATCGTTGTGCTGGAAAATATTTACCGTTTTTCCGCCGATGGGCACGACCGCATGAGCGCCTGTATTGATGGAACGAAGGAGGTCACCTCTTCGGTGGTGGCGTCTACGCTGACCACACTGGCGGTATTTTTGACTTTGGGACTGGTCAACGGCCTGGCTGGCATGATGTTCCGTGACTTCTGCCTGACCATCGCATCGCTGGTCGGTGCATCGTTGGTGATCGCGCTGACGTTGGTGCCGCTGCTGTGCTATTTCATGCTGGACGAAGAGAAAGTGCGCCGACAGAGGCTGAAGCAGGCGGAAAAGAAGAAAAGTGGCTTTCTGCTGCGCTGCAGTGCGTGGATGCAGAACCTCAAAGACAGCTACCTCCGGTTGCTGGACTATTTTGTCCATCATCTGAAAGCCGGAATGCTGGCGGCGACGGCTATGGTGGCGGTCTTCGGAATTTCCATTTTCACCACCAATATGGTTCTCATACCGGACATGGATCAGAGTATGGTCAGTGTCAATGTGACAATGCCGATCGGTTCGTCGCTGGAGGAAACCACGGCGATTGCCGACCGGGTGGCTCATAAGATGCAGGAAATCCCGGAAATGACGGATATGTTTTATATCGCGCAGGATGAATCCGCCACTATGATGGCGAACCTGGTAAGTAAAGGGGAACGCGAGCGCAGCAGCGAGGAGGTTGCGGATGTGCTGCAGCGGGAACTGATGGATATCGCCGGCGCAGAAATCATAGCCTCGGCCAGCAGCAGTATGGCTATGTTGGGCGGCAGCGATATCGATGTGGAAATCACCGGAGACGACTACGCGACCCTGGCCATGATTGCCGGCGATCTGGAAACGCAGATCGCTGCGCTGGAGGATGCGAAAAACGTGGATACATCGCTTTCCGAACAGGTGCCGGAGGTAAAAGTCACGGTAAACCGCGAAGCGGCAGCACAGTACGGACTGACCGCAGCCACCATCGGCGCCGCAGTGCGCGCGGAGCTGAGCGGCGCGGAAGCGACCACTGTCACCATCAGCAACAAGGAATATGATGTGATGGTGCGCGGCAGCGGAAATGCATCTGAAAGCCTGGATGCGCTGCGCTCCATGGGGATTACTTCCAGCTATGGAGGTACGGTGCCCTTGTCCTCGGTGGCGGAGGTATCGATCGAACAGGCGCCACAGACTATCAATCGTACCAATCAGTCCCGACAGGTGGAGATCACCGGCGATACAGTCAGCGGCAATACCACGGCAATGACGAAAGAGATCAATGCCATTTTGGACTCCTACCCCATGCCGGAAGGGTACCGGGCGGAGGTATCCGGCAGCTACAGCGAGATGATGGAGAGTTTTGGCAATCTGCTCCTGGCGCTGGTGGTGGCCCTGGGGCTGGTATATTTCGTTCTGGCCGTGCAGTTTGAGTCGTTCACCATGCCGGTCATTGTGATGCTGATTCTTCCCGTAGCATTTACAGGGGCACTGGTGGCATTGCCGCTGACGGGCAGGGATATTTCGATTATTTCTCTGGTATCGCTGATCATGCTGGCCGGTACCGTAGTCAATGCATCGATCATACTGGTGGAATATATCAAGGTCCGAAGGAGAATGGGTGAGAGCAGGGAAGAAGCGATTCTTCATGCCTGCCCGCTGCGTGTACGCCCGGTGATGATGACGGCTCTGACCACGGTGATTGCCATGGTGCCGATGGCTCTCGGTATCGGGGATACCAATGAAATGCTCAGCGATATGGGCATCACCATGATCAGCGGCATGATGATTTCCACATTGGTTACGCTGGTATTCACGCCGGTGTTTTATTCCGTCATTGACGATCTGAGCCACCCGAAACAGCACAGGAAGCGGCGCGATCTTCCGCCGGATACCCCCCAAAATACGCCGCAGAAAGCCTGATGGATGCAAGTCTTTGCTCCCCACTGCCAAAAGGGAGTGGGGAGCGGCGGAATGAGATTATGCCAAACAGCAAAACGGTTTCAATAAAAAGACCCGAAGCAGGACCAAGCCTGCTTCGGGTCTTTTGTTGTATACTTGCAGAAAAGAGAATAAATCAGCCCTTCACCATGGAAGCGATTTCAGCAGCAAAGTTTTCCTGCTTCTTTTCGATGCCTTCGCCCTTTTCGAAACGGATGGCATCAGCAAACTTGATTTCACCGCTCAGGTTCTTGGCAGCAGCAGCAATATACTTCTCCACTGTCATAGTATTGTCCTTGACGAACTCCTGCTGCAGCAAGCAGTTCTCGGAATAGAACTTGTTCAGCTTGCCCATAACGATTTTTTCGCGCACCTGCTCAGGCTTGCCTGCCATCTTGGGATCATTCTCCATCTGAACCATTAGAATTTTCTTTTCTTCATCCAGCACATCCTGGGTGACCTGGGTCTTGTCCCAGAAACGGGGATTGAGCGCGGCGATCTGCATAGCCACATCTTTGCCCACTTCGTTGACCGCTTCTGCGGGCAGGCTGGTTTCCAGATTGACCAGCACGGCGATCTTGCCGCCGGCGTGAATATAAGGAACACAGATGTTCTTATCAAACCGGGCAAAACGGCGTACCTTGATGTTTTCGCCGATCACCAGAACCATTTCCTGCTGCTGCTGCTCCACCGTCAGATCGGTGTCTGCATATTTGCAGGCCATCAGTGCATCCATGTCGGCCGGGGCGCATTTGGCAACCGTAGCGGCCACGCCTTTGACAAAATCGACAAATTTTTCGTTCTTGCCCACGAAGTCAGTCTCGGCGTTGACTTCCACTACCACGCCGATGCCGTCAAACACAGCGGCATAAGCCATGCCTTCTGCGGCAATGCGGCCGGCCTTTTTCTGGGAAGCGGCCAGACCCTTTTCGCGCAGGATCTCAATTGCCTTGTCTACGTTGCCGTCGGCTTCGGTCAGTGCCTTTTTGCAGTCCATCATGCCAACGCCGGTCATTTCACGCAGGTTTTTCACATCTGCTGCAGTAAATGCCATGATATTCTTCCTCCTGATTCTTTTCTTAATCGTAAATTGTATTTACTCGTAAAAAAATCCGGGGCGGACGGGAAGACCGCCCCGGAAAATGCATTCAATAGAAACAGATTTGCCTCTACTTATTCTTCAGCAGCTGCGGCGGGTTCTTCCACCTGCTCGCCCTGCTTGCCTTCCAGCACAGCGTTGGCCATGACGGAAGCGATCAGCTTGATGGCGCGGATAGCGTCGTCGTTGCCGGGGATAGGATAATCGATCTCGTCAGGATCGCAGTTGGTATCGGCGATAGCGACCACAGGAATGCCCAGCTTGTGCGCCTCAGCAATGGCATTGCGCTCCTTGCGGGTGTCGATGATGAAAATGGCGCCGGGCAGCTTCTTCATTTCCTTTACGCCGCCCAGATACTTCTCCAGCTTTTCGATCTCGCCCAGGTGCTTCATAACTTCCTTCTTGGGCAGCATGTCAAAGGTGCCGTCTTCCTGCATCTTCTTGAGCTGGGTCAGACGATCCACACGGCCGCGCATGGTCTTGAAGTTGGTGAGCATACCGCCCAGCCAACGGGCATTGACATAGTACTGGCCGCAGCGGGAAGCTTCTTCCTTGATGGCCTCCTGCGCCTGCTTCTTGGTGCCGACGAACAGGAGAGAGCCGCCGTTCTGCGCCAGGTTCAGCACGAAGTTGTAAGCCTCTTCCAGCTTCTTGACGGTTTTCTGCAGGTCAACAATGTAGATGCCGTTGCGCTCCGTATAGATATAGGGAGCCATTTTGGGGTTCCAGCGGCGGGTCTGGTGACCGAAGTGGACGCCAGCTTCGAGCAGCTGCTTCATGGATACAACGTTCTGATTTGCCATAATGTTTTGATTCCTCCAAATTTAGTTTTTTACCTCCAGAAGCTTCCTCTCCCCGGCTAACTGCCGCTGCGGCAGCACCGACCGAAGATCCGCTCCTGTGCGGAATGCTGTAATACTATATCACAAAAGAAATTGATTTGCAAGGATTTTTTGCCGTTTTTCTGCGCTTTCGCGCAGATTCGGCTCGATGGTTCCACAGGGTGCCGCCACAGATAGGCTGTTTTCAAAAATGCCAGCGGCGGTTGCGCTCCGGAGGGGGGGCTTTTCGCGGAAAGGATTTGTCAACCAGAATGAGATCGTCTCCGATTTGCTTGATGCAGTCCCAAGGGATGTAATATTCTTCGCCCCGCAGCAGGCCGAAAAAGCGGCCCTTGCCATAGGCGATGATTGCGCAGACCCGCCCCTCCGGCAGCACCAAGTCCACATCCTCAGCGTAACCGATGCGCTTGCCGTCACAAATATTGATAATCTCCTTGCATCGCAGGTCCGTGATTCTGCACTGCATGGAAAGCCTCCTTTCCCAATATGCCGTCTTTTGGATATTTTATGCTCCGCTCCGCCTGTCCTATGCAAAATCGCGCAAAAGCGCGCCGCAGCGACATTCTTTTTGCCTGTATCCGGAGAATAAGAACTGCTCTGCTGGCAATACTGATAACACCGAGAACGAACGCGGTGGGAGGCAACAGGCGGCATGCAGAGCAAAGTGGAGATCTGCGGTGTGAACACCGCAAAATTGAAAGTACTCAAAAATGCAGAAACGATTGCCTTGCTGAAACAGACAAAGGAGGGCAACATGCAAGCGCGCCAAGAACTGATCGAAGGGAATTTGCGCTTGGTGCTTTCTGTGATTCAAAAGTTTACCGGGCGCGGGGAAAATGCGGACGACCTGTTTCAAATCGGGTGCATTGGCCTGATCAAAGCGATTGACAATTTTGATATTAACCAGCCGGTGCGCTTTTCCACTTACGGCGTACCCATGATCGTGGGAGAAATTCGCCGGTATCTGCGGGACAATAGCGCCATCCGCGTCAGCCGGAGCATGCGTGACACGGCCTACCGTGTGCTTCAGGCCAAGGAAAAGCTGATGGGAAGTACGCAGAAGGAGCCCACGGTGGAAGAGATTGCCAAAGAATTGGATATTCCTCGGGAAGAAGTGGTGTTTGCGCTGGATGCTATTGTGGCGCCAGTATCGCTCTATGAACCGATCTATTCCGACAGCGGGGACGCCATTTGTGTCATTGATCAGGTGAGCGACACCAAAAATACCGACGAAAGCTGGCTCGAACAGATTGCGCTGAAAGATGCCATCGGCCACTTGACGGATCGCGAACGCCGTATTCTGACGATGCGTTTTTGCGAGGGAAAAACACAGATGGAAGTATCTGACGAGGTGGGAATTTCCCAGGCACAGGTGTCAAGATTAGAAAAAAACGCTATTAAACAGATCAAAAAAGATCTGTGATACGAATGCGTTCCGCACTGCCCGATCTGGACAGTGCGGTTTTTCCTTCTGCACTGCACAAAAGATGGACGAAAGGATACCCTGCGGCTGGAAAGGGAGACGGAGAATCCTAGCTTCGGCTTGCCAGAATGGAAAAAATATGCTAAAATAAACCATCTATTTTGGCCGGCTGCACGTTTTGCTGCGGGGAAACGAGGGATCTCTTTTTGATGCATTATCTGAACGATCTGTTTTCTCAGATCGATTTCACCAATCTGCTGAGCCTTTTGCTGCGGGTGGCAGCCGTGTTTTTGTGCCTGGCCGTGCACGAAGCCAGCCACGGCCTGGCAGCGTATGCGCTGGGGGATCCAACGGCGAAAGGTGAGCACCGTCTGTCTTTGAATCCTCTGCGGCATATTGATCTGCTGGGGCTTTTGATGATGTTTTTCGTGGGGTTTGGATGGGCAAAGCCGGTTCCTGTGGATATGCGCTATTTCAAGAATCCAAAATCCGGAATGGCGCTCACCGCTTTGGCCGGGCCGCTTTCCAACTTTGTTCTGGCGTTGGTGCTGCTGTTTGTGTGCCGCTTTATGGCCTATCATGTGGCGGCCACTGCTTTCACGGTGGCATTGTACAGTTTTTTGTATACTACTGCCTTTTTGAGCGTGGGTCTCGGCACTTTTAACCTGATTCCCATCCCACCGTTGGACGGATCCAAGGTTCTTTTTTCTTTCCTGCCGGATATGGCTTATTTTAAGCTGATGTATTACGAACGCTACGGTATGCTTTTGCTGCTGGCGCTGGCTTTTATCGGTGCAGGCGGCGGCTTTGTGTCGGCGCTGATGAATACGGTGTTCCGTGCGCTCCTGACGCTGGTGGGGCTGTAAGAGCGGGGGCAAATAGATGAATACGCCGATTTTTCAACTGGAGCATGTGGTCAAAATCAAAGAAGAAGACGCTCTTGAAAATTTTGTTGGCCCGCTTGATTTGATTTTGTATCTTTTGAGCAAAAATAAAATTGCGATTCAGGATATCAAAATTGCGGATCTTCTGGATCAATATCTTGCCTATATCGAGCAGTGCCAGACTATGGATCTGGAAGTGGCGAGCGAATTTGTCGCCATGGCAGCCCACTTGGTTTACATTAAAACCAGGATGTTACTGTCTATTGAAGATGAAGAGGCCAAGTCTGAGATGGACCAGCTGATCCGCTCTTTGGAGGAGCGTCAGCGCAATGAAGACTATATGCGTGTTAAGGCCATGGCGGAAAAACTGGAAGTGCGCGGGGAATATGGGCGGGATATTTTTACCAAACGCCCGGAAACCATGGACCGGAGCAGAATTTTTGAATACGATCAGGAAAAATCCGATCTGGTCTTGTGCATGCAGGATCTTCTGGATCGCACTGGCCGGCCAACGGTGCCTTCGCTGCATTCTTTCGATGGGATTGTGATGCGCGAGCCTTATCCTGTACAGGATAAGGCCCGGGATTTGCTCTGCCGGCTGGTAAAAGGCGGCATCACGCGCTTTCAGCTCCTGTTTCTCGGTGCCCGCAGCCGCAGTGAGCTGGTGGCTACTTTCTTGGCGGTACTGGAGCTGTGTAAGGCTCATGTGGTGCATGTGGTCGGCAGCGAACGGGACTGCACAGTGAAATGCATCGATGAAAACGCTGACACGGCTCAGCTTTTCTGAAGCGAGAGCAAGGAGAATTATGGAAAATCTGGAAACAAAAGAATTGGCGTCTGTTTTGGAAGGCATCTTGTTCGCCTCCGGTGAGCCGGTGGATGTGGGACGCCTTGCCTTTGCGCTGGAACTGGACCGAGAGACCACGGAGCAGTTGCTGCAGCATCTGGCGGATTATTACGCCTATGAGCGGCGCGGAATGCGGCTGATCCGTATGGACGATGCATATCAGCTGATTTCTGCGCCGGAATACGGCGAAGTGATCCGCCGGGCCTTTGAAATCCGGAAACCGGCAAAGCTGTCGCAAAGTGCGCTGGAAGTGCTGACCATTGTAGCTTACTATCAACCCACAACCAGGGCGTATATCGATCAGATCCGCGGGGTGGACAGCGCCTATACGGTGGGCCTCCTGCTGGAACGGCATCTGATCGAGGAATGCGGGAAACTGCAGGTGCCCGGTCGTCCGCGTCTGTATCGGACAACCAAGGAATTCCTGCGGGCCTTTCATCTGTCCTCGCTGGAAGAGTTGCCGGAAATGCCTGGTATTGAGACTGACGGCCAGCTGCGACTGGGCGACGACGGTACGGTGCTCGCGCCGAAAGAGCCTTCTTCGCCTTTGGAAGGCGGGCAGTTCGTCCCGATGCAGACAAAGACGGAAATGCTGCAGGAGGAATCCTGATGGATACGGACTGTCGTGGAAAGGAGCGTTTGGAATGCTGCTGTGGATCGTTTTTGGCACAGTTGCACTGGTAGTATGCCTGCTGCTGTCGATGAAAATCGGCGTACGCGTGGTATACGACGCTGCTCAGCTGCGTGTTTGGCTGCAGTTAGGCCCGGCGATGCTCCAGGTTTATCCGGAAAAGAATACAAAGTCCGATGTGGATCAAAAGTGGAAAAGAGCAAAGAAAGACGTGCCGGATCAGGGGACGGGGAAAATGCCGAAACGGAAGATCACCGCCGAGGCGGTTCTTTCGCTGCTGAAAGAACTGCTTCCGCCATTTCTGGATGCGCTGGGGCGCGTGCGGCGGGGTATCCGTGTGCGCTGCCTGTCCTTGCATCTGGTAATCTCTGATCCCAATCCAGCAGAGGCTGCCCGGCGTTATGGTATGGTGAACAGTGTTCTATGGCCTCTTTTGGCTGTACTTGAAAATACTGTTTCTGTGGAGCGCCGGACGGTGCAGGTCGAGCTGGATTTTGGCGCGCGGCAAAGCCGGGGCGAGGGAGAAGTTTTCCTCACGATGCGGCTGCTCCACGGCGCGGCTGTCGTTTTGGCAGATGGGCTGAGATGTCTCAGGCCTCTGCTTCGGTTTTGGAAAGAAACAAAACCGGAAAAGACTCAACAACAGAAGCAGGAAAAAGCAGCTTCCGTATCAAAAACAGATGCGGCCTGAATGTGGTAAGAAAGGAATGTATTTGACATGGAGAAACATCCGATCAACGACCTTATGGCAGTCACGATGGAGAAAATGCGGGAAATGGTGGACGCCAATGCCATTGTGGGCCAGCCCATCACAACCCCGGACGGTGTGACGCTGATCCCGGTGTCCCGGATGAGCTTTGGCTTTGGCAGCGGTGGCGGCGATTATAATACGAAGTATACCGCCGGAACCGGAACTGGTGCCAACTTTGCTGGCGGCAGCGGCGCCGGCGTAGATATTGCGCCGATTGCATTCTTAGTGGTGAAAGACGGATTTGTGCGGGTGCTTCCCGTGGCGGTTCCGCCGGCCAGCACATTGGACCGTGTGATCGATATGGCACCGGATATTGTGGATAAAGTGGATAAATTTATTCATCGAAATGAGGAGAAAACGCAGGAATAAAGGGGAATACTAAGGCTCACCGTGAGGTGATCCTGAATGTTTCAAAAACAAGGCAAAAAACTGCTGAGCGCTGCGTTGTGCGTGCTCTCTCTTTGCTTTTCTGTGCAGTATCCCCAGGCTGTGGGAACTTCTGCCGCTGCGTCTATTTTGATGGAAGCGGACAGCGGGCGAATTTTATACGCCCAAAACAGCGATCAGGAACTGGGCATTGCCAGCACCACCAAAATCATGACGGCGCTGGTGGCCATTGAATCCTGCGCGCTCGATGAGGTCGTGGAAATCAAACAGTCTCATATGGTGGAAGGTTCGTCCATGTATCTCAAACCCGGGGAGGAGCTGACGCTGGAAACGCTGCTCTACGGCCTGATGCTCTGTTCCGGCAACGACGCCGCCCTGGCAGTGGCAGACCACTGCGGGCCGGGCGTGGATGCATTCGTGGCGCGCATGAACGAAAAGGCAGGGGAGCTAGGGCTTGCGCATACGTCCTTTGCCAATCCCAACGGTCTGGATGCAGAAGGTCATTATTCCACAGCGCGAGACATGGCGGTGTTGGCGGCCTATGCGATGCAAAATGAGACGTTTGCGCGCATTGTGTCTACCAAGCGCATCACCATCGGCGGCCGCACTATGGTGAATCACAATAAGCTGCTGAGCCAGTACGAAGGCTGCATCGGTTTGAAAACAGGTTATACTAAATCTTCCGGCCGGACGCTGGTGAGCTGTGCTGTGCAGGATGGAATGAAACTGATCGTTGTTACGCTCAAAGACGGCAACGACTGGGCAGACCATGCCGCGCTCTACGATTACGGATTTGGGGCCTATCAACTGAATGCGCCGGCTGCGGCGGGCGAAACTGCGGCGCAGATTCCTGTAATCGGCGGCACAGCGGGGACTGTGGCGCTGCAGTTCAGCGGCGACTTTTCCTATCCGGTGGCTTCGGGCGAAACATTGACTATGCGTTTGGATGTGCCGGAGAGCGTGTTTGCACCAGTCAGTGCCGGACAGGAAGCGGGGGAGGCCGTTTTCCTGCTGAATGAGCAGGAAGTTGGACGGGTAAAAGTCTGCTATGGCGAAACTGTCCCTGCTCTGCTGCGGCAGAATGGCGGAGTCGGTGGTATCTTCCGAAAGGTTCTGCAGCTTTTGAACCAGTAAAAAACAAAGCAACATAGACAGAGAAAAGAGGATGTGATGGGTACGCAGGAGCGTGTCAGTAAAATCCTATCCGCTTGCGGCGTGTGTTCACGCCGGGCGGCGGAGGCGCTGATTGAAGCCGGCCGGGTTCGTGTCAACGGGGTGCAGGCGGAGCTTGGGCAGAAGGCGGATGCCGAAACGGATGAAATCTGTGTGGATGGAAAGCGATTATCCCGTTCTGTGCAGTTTTGTTATCTGATGCTCCATAAGCCCCGTGGTTATGTCACCACAGTGCGGGACGAAAAAGGACGCAGAACAGTGATGGATCTGGTGGCTGAAGTGCCGGAGCGGCTGTGGCCGGTGGGGCGGCTCGATATGGATTCCGAGGGACTGCTGCTGTTGACCAACGACGGTGCCATGACCAACCATCTTCTGCATCCCAAGCACGAAGTGGATAAGACTTACCATGTATGGGTGCGCGGCTCGGTCCGTCCGGCGGTCCGGCAGCTGCGAAGTATGAAAATACTGGACGGGGAGCCGATTCGACGGCCAAATGTGCATTTGTTGGAAGAAAACGCATGGGGCGGGGTACTTTCCGTGGTGATCCATGAGGGGAAAAACCGACAGGTGCGGCGGATGTGCGCCGCGTGTGCCCTGGAGGTGCTGCGCCTCCGGCGCGTGCAGGAAGGGCCGGTCAGCCTGGGCGATCTCCCTGTGGGCAAATGGCGGCCGCTAACGGATGAGGAGGTCGCACTTTTGCGGGGCGAAGAACAGGAGCTGTCCTGACAATCAAAATGCAGGAGGGAAGCGGATGCTTCTTTCCTGCATTTTTGCAATATAATGGATTTGTTCTTGCAATTTTTCGGAATTTCAGGTAAAATAAATTCAATTTTGCAAATCAACTCGCCGGACTGTGCAGCATGCTCCGGCAGAAGCGAGGGGATCTTCCGTGAACAGTGATGTACTGTCTTTGATTCGGACCAATATGGATGGATTTTCTAAACGACAGCGTGTGATTGCCAATTATATTCTGAGCAATTATGATAAAGCGGCTTATATGACGGCCAGCCGTCTGGGAAAGGCGATCAGCGTCAGCGAATCGACGGTGGTGCGCTTTGCTGCGGAGCTGGGGTATGAGGGCTATCCTGAAATGCAGCGGGCGCTGCAGGAGATGATCCGCAATAAACTGACTTCCGTGCAGCGCATCGAGGTTTCCAACGACCGCTTGGGCAGCAGCGATATTTTAAGCGCTGTCATGCAGAGCGATATTGATAAACTGCGCATGTCTTTGGATGCAGTGGACCGGGACAGCTTTGACCGGGCAGTGCAGCAGATCGTGGATGCCCGGCGTATTTATATCCTGGGGCTGCGGTCCTCTACGGCCATTGCCAGTTTTTTGGGGTTTTATCTCAATCTGCTCTTTGAGAATGTAGTCTTGGTGCACACTACTTCGGTCAGCGAAATGTTCGAGCAGGTACTCCGCATCGGGCCGGGCGATGTGATGATTGGTATCAGTTTTCCGCGCTATTCCAGCCGGACCGTGAAGGTGATGCAGTTCGCCTCAGACCGCGGGGCAGATGTACTGGCCATCACTGACAGCGAAGCCTCGCCGTTGTGCCGGACAGCGCGTACTGCGCTGCTGGCCAAAAGCGACATGATGTCTTTTATTGATTCACTGGTGGCGCCGCTGAGCTTGGTCAATGCACTGATTGTGGCGGTGAGTCGCCGGATGAATACGAATATTTCGGATACTTTCCGTGAACTGGAAAAAATCTGGGCTGAATATGGAGTGTATGAAAATGCCGGTCACCTCGAATGAGATTGTTGTGATCGGCGGCGGCGCCGCCGGTATGATGGCGGCGCTTTCTGCCGCGCAGCAAGGCGCTTTTGTAACGCTGCTGGAGCGCAATGAAAAGCTGGGCCGCAAGCTCAATATCACCGGGAAAGGACGGTGTAATCTGACCAACAACTGTACAGCGGAAGAGGCCTTGGCCCATGTGCCCTGCAATAGCCGCTTCCTGTTCAGCGCGTTTTCCCGTTTTGATCCTCAGGCCGCCATGAACTTTTTTGAATATCTCGGCCTGGCACTGAAAACTGAGCGGGGAAATCGCGTGTTCCCGGTATCGGACTGCGCTTATGATGTGACGGATGCACTGCGTGCTGCGCTGCGCCGCCATCATGTGCGCATTGTGCATGATCGGGCGCAGGAACTCCTTTTCTCGGAAGAGGGCGCGTTGTGCGGCGTCCGCGCCGAGCGGGGCTGCTACAGCAGCGCGGTGGTTATTCTGGCCACCGGCGGTGTATCTTATCCTGCTACAGGTTCTACCGGAGACGGTTACCGTATGGCTGAGGCTGTTGGGCATACCATTATCGCACCGAAGCCGTCTTTGATTTCTCTGGTTTGCCGCGACGAATGCTGCGCCCAGATGCAGGGCCTTTCCCTGCGCAATGTGGCGCTGCGTGTCAAAAACCAGAAAAACAAGACCATATATGAGGATTTCGGAGAAATGCTTTTTACGGATAAGGGCGTCTCCGGCCCGATGATCCTTTCGGCCAGCGCGCATCTGCGGAATTACGAAAAGGATCGTTATCGGCTGCAGATCGATTTGAAGCCGGCGCTGGATGAGGAAACGCTGAATCGGCGGATCGTGCGGGATCTGGAGCAGCAGCACAATAGGGATTTCGGCAATGTTCTCTCCGGTCTTGTGCCGCGGAGCATGGTGCCGGTGTTGATTGCACGTACAGAAATCCCTGCGCATACAAAGGCCAATGCGGTTACGCGGCAGCAGCGCCGGCGCCTGCTGGAGCTGCTCAAATGTTTTGAAGTGGAGGTTATGGGGCCAGGGCCGATCGAGCAGGCAATCATTACTTCCGGCGGTGTCAAAACCACTGAAATTCAGCCGGCCACCATGGAGTCCAAGCGGGTGTCCGGGCTGTACTTTGCTGGGGAAATCATTGATGTGGACGCTTACACCGGAGGCTTCAATCTGCAAATCGCTTGGGCCACCGGATATGCTGCGGGCTGTGCAGCAGCACAGCGCGGTTCGGATGCTGTTCTATATAATTAAGGAAGAAGAGGAAGAACGGACATGGATCAACTTTTTCATGCTGTAGCAATTGATGGGCCTTCGGGGGCGGGAAAAAGCACGCTGGCCCGCCGGGTCGCCAGGGAACTCCATTTTCTCTATGTGGATACCGGGGCTATTTACCGCTCCATTGGCTGGTATGTCTTGCAGCGGGGAGCGGCTCTGGACAACGCGGAACTGGTGGCGGCGCTGCTGCCGGATTTGAACGTAGAAGTGCGTTATGGCGAGGACGGTTTGCAACATATGGTTGTCAACGGCCAGGATGTGACGGATGAGATCCGCAGCCCGGAAGTATCTGCCGCAGCTTCTCAGGTGGCGGCCATACCGGCAGTGCGGGCCTATCTGCTGGATATGCAGCGCAACCTTGCACGCACCCATAACGTGATTATGGATGGCCGGGATATCGGCACAGTGGTTTTGCCGGAAGCAGACTGCAAAGTTTTTTTAACGGCATCCGACGAGGCACGTGCCGCGCGCCGCTGCCGGGAATTGGCTCAACGGGGTACGCCGGTGGCCTACGAAGAGGTGCTGAGCGATATGCGGCGGCGGGACGAGAAAGACCGTACCCGTGCCGCTGCGCCTTTGCGGCAGGCGGAGGACGCTGTTGTGTTGGACACATCGGAACTGGATTTTGAAGACAGCGCGCAAGCGTTGCTGCGTTTGATCAGGGAGAGCATCAGCCATGAAGCGTAATCGTTTTTATTCGTTGGCCTATGTGGTTCTTTGGCCGGTGATTCATGTATTGTTTCGTCCCGTTGTGACAGGAAAAGAACGCATTCCGGACGGGAATGCCGTGTTTTGCTGCAATCATACCAGCAACTGGGATCCGCTGGTCATCATGATTTGTGCGGGCTACCGCCACCAGCTTTTTGCCATGGCAAAAGCGGAGATTGCTTCCTGGCCGGTGGCGGGGAAGATTCTGAAACTTGCCGACATGATTTTTGTTGAGCGCGGAAAGGCGGATATCGGGGCCATCCGCACTGCAATGAAATATTTGAAAAACGACCGCCCGATCCTGATCTTCCCGGAAGGCACCCGGGTGTCAGAGGACGAAGCGATCTCTGCCAAAGGCGGGCTGTCCATGCTGTCGGTGCGTACCAACTCGCCCATTGTGCCGGTGTATTTGGATGGCGGCAAGAAATTTTTCCGCCGCACCTGTATCGTGTTTGGCGAGCCGTATCACCCGCAGGTGGCGGGACGCCGCGGCACGGCGGAGGAGTACCAGCAAATCGCCGACGAAGCGCTGCGCCGGATTTATACGCTAAAACAGGAGCGGAAGGTATGAGGGAGATTCTTTTGGCCAAAAGCGCCGGTTTTTGTTACGGAGTACGGCGCGCTGTGCGTATGGCTGAGGAAGCCGCGACAGACTGCTCTTCCTGCGTTATGCTGGGATCCATCATTCACAATGCCCATGTGGTAGAGGATCTTGGGCGCAAAGGGGTGCGGCGTATCAGCCGCCCCGATGAAGTGTGCGAAGGGGAAACGGTGATCATTCGTTCTCACGGAGAGGCCAAAGCTGTGCTGGAAGCGCTGGAAGCGCGGGGGGGGCGTGTAGTCAATTCCACTTGCCCGCGGGTTTTGAAAATCCAGCAGTTAGTGCACCGTGCCGAAGAAGAAGGGCGCGTACCGCTGATCATCGGCGATCCGGACCATCCCGAAGTGCTGGGTGTGGCAGGCTGGTGCAGCCGGGCGCTGATCTTTCCATCGCCGGAAACCATCAAAAACTGGCTGGCGGAGGATATCGGCCATGCGCATCTGCCGCTGACGGTGGTTTCTCAGACAACTTGCACACAAAAGCTCTTTGAAATTTGTACTGAAATTCTAAAAAAAGAGTGTACAAACCTGAAAATTTTTGATACAATATGTGATGCGACCTATAAGCGTCAGTCAGAAGCGGCCCAGATTGCGGCCCGGGTTGATGCTATAATTGTAGTTGGCGACCGCCAAAGTGCCAATACCCGACATCTTAAAGAGATATGTTCAGGAATATGCCCGGTAGTTTTTCAGATCGAAAGGGCGGACGAGCTGCCCCTGCAGGATCTGAAGCGATATGGGACAGTCGGGCTGACCGCGGGCGCTTCTACTCCGGCGCGCATCATAAAGGAGGTCTATACGACAATGAGTGAAGAAACGATTATGGCTGGGGGCACCGAGGATTTTGCCAAAATGCTCGAGGAGTCCTTCAAAACTTTGAATACAGGAGATAAGGTCACTGGTATCGTTACTGCGATTACCCCTACCGAGGTTCAGGTAGATCTGGGCACCAAGCAGGCCGGTTATATCCCTGTGAGTGAACTGAGTGATGATTCTTCCGTTAAGCCCGAAGATATTGTCAAGGTCGGCGATGAGATTGAGACCTATGTCGTCCGTGTCAACGACGTGGAGGGGTATGCAACCCTGTCCAAAAAGCGTCTGGATACGGTGAAGATGTGGGAAACCATTGAAACGGCCAAGGAGGAAAAGACCACCTTGGAAGGCATCGTCACCGAAGAGAACAAGGGCGGCATTGTCGTGTCTGTGAAAGGCATTCGTGTATTTGTCCCTGCTTCCCAGAGCGGCCTGCCCAGAAATGCGGAGATGAGCGAGTTGCTCAAGCAAAAAGTGCAGCTGCGTATCACCGAAGTGAACCGTGCCCGCCGCCGTGTGGTCGGTTCCATCCGCGCTGTCCAGTATGAGGCCCGTCAGGCCGCTGCTGAAGCGATTTGGAATGAGATCGAGCCGGGTAAGAGATATAGCGGCACAGTCAAGTCCCTGACCTCCTACGGCGCATTTGTAGATATTGGCTCCTGCTGAACGAAATCCATATCAACCTTAATACCGGCAGGGAA
>ERZ856578.2260-NODE-2260-length-32398-cov-7.575632_pt1 | contig 32398 bp, 29 predicted proteins | sample MGYA00514384_ERZ856578 | MGnify/ENA primary metagenome ERZ856578 (study PRJEB29103, sample SAMN06111958) | human gut metagenome | biome: human gut; feature: ankylosing spondylitis patient; material: healthy_person | host: Homo sapiens | place: China:Hangzhou... | reverse complement strand
GCCCGGAGAAGCTCCAGTGCCGTTGGAGTGTGCTTTGTAGAACCGAAAGCAACAGATTGGCAATCAGAGTTACCCATATTTGGATTTTGATGGCATTGGCGCTTTCGCCATAGAAGTATCTCAGAGGAAAGTTCTGCTTTATCTGCTTGAAAAGCGATTCAATCTGCCATCGGCGGCGATAAATTGCCACGATTGTCTCCAACGGCATATCAAAATCGTTGGTCAGTAGCGATATGAGTTTGGGCTGTCTGCCTTTCTTGATATCAACATATGTGATTATCCGGGCAATGTGGTTGATGTCTCCTTTGCGGAAGACCACAACCTGCTCACGATATTCCATAAATCCCTGAGGATTCTGATGCATACAGTCCACAAGTACCTCATAATTGAGATTTTTCTTCATCTTGGTGACATAGACGACACCGCGGTCTGTCAGTTCCTCGAATTTGGCATAGTTGATGTAGGCGCGGTCCATTGCCGCTATCTCATTATGGCTGTAATGGCTCGGAGCGAGCATGAAGGAGTCGTTTGTCGCAGCCGATGTGAACTGCACGTCACAAGGCACACCCTCGTTGGCGCATATAACCGCATGAACTTTGATGCCGCCTTTCTTCTTTCCGGTCTTCGGATGACGTCCGACACCCTTGAAAATGGTGTTGGAGAACAGCGAGACGGTCGTGGAATCGATGATGCGTAGCCGTTTCATCCATTCTTCATTACCGCCACGTCGGCTGTCCGATGAAAGAATGTCCCTGTTTTCATCGTAGAGGTCTCTGTATACCTCCTCAAAGAACTTCTCTGAGCGCCTGGCGTTTGCATCCGACAAGGTGCTGCGCTTCGGCACGGTGTCAATGCCTACATGATGGAGCTTGCGTACTTCCGCAGTCATGGATGTCTCTATCTCACGCAATGAATCGAACCGCTGGATCACCGCATAGAGCATTGTCAGCAAATGGGTGTATCCATCGAAACTCTTGACATACTTCTCTCCACCGTGTTTACGACTCTTTTCTATTATTTTTTCGCGGTCGAGCGATTTTATAAGCTGACCGTATATCGGCTGTCCGAAGAAATTGCTACTTTTACCCATGGTTATTAAAGGTTTGTTTGACGACACCAAAATAACCATTTAGGGCTGACTCCTGCAAATGGAATCAGCCCTATTTTTTTCAAAGACTCATAAAGTTTAGCGGACAGTAATCAAATCTAACAAATTAAAGAACTTGAACAAATGAAACGATTACACCTCTTTCTAACCATTCTGGCCGTTATCATCGGCTGCCTTGGCGCCCACGCCGAACGATGGAATTACCAAGCTGACGCAGTCGCAATTTGCACATACAATGACCGCTATAATCGTTGGAACAATTGGAGCTCCTGGACTCCTTGTGATGTTATAATCAATATCAACGGCGATAATGATAAGATTACGATATATTCAGATGTGGTACAGGTCTATAAGATATACAGTGTATCGTCCGGCGAATATGACCGAGATGGCGACTACCATGTTGATTTCGAATTCAGAGATCAAGACGGTGACTATGGTACCCTTTGCATATACAAAAGACTAAATGGCGGAGTCGAACTCTATGTCCGATTTAACAACGTGCAATGGGTATATGATATAAGAGTATAGCGTTTCGACAGACGCATACTTGACAACCGGAACATGGTGCGCGCCAATTGGCATGCTTTTTGTTTTTCTAAAATGCGGAAGGTAGACACTGTTGTCTCCTTCCGATTCTTATCCAAATAATATATAGTTATCATCCAAAAGGCCTCAACCCTCATGAATTCGTTTTTACGTAACACGTATCAGTATTTCTACATTTTTACCATTTTCTTTTTCGTTATTCTGCTTGTGAATGCCATCAATGGACAAAGCATTGATTACCAACTGTATCTATGTGCGGGTTGCGGCATCGTGGCCGTGGCCGTCCATGCTTGGTGTTACGTAAGACGCCGCGCGGCTTTGGCCAACAATACGGAGCCATCGCTCGACACGGAAGAGACACTCGTCCTCTTGGAAGAAGCTCTGACCGCCCTCGGATGTCAACCTACAACGCATAAGAGCGACGGCAAAATAGTTGTCGCTTATCAGGGCGAAAACCTACTTTTTGATGTTCATGGCAACAACGTCCGCATCGTGGACTACACTTGGAGACAGGTGGATAAAAACGACCCCGATTTCTCGGCCAAGCTGATGGCTGTCAATTATGCCAATTGTGCATTCCTGACAAAGTTAACATTCGAGCGACTTGATGACGACAACATCGGCATCTCGACATACTTGGATTTCATTTTACATTCAGGCATCAAAAGGCTTGACCTTTTCTTGAGCATGGCCATGCAAAATCTTCTGCACTCGCACCGCATCTTGGACGAAACATACCTTGCGATGATGTCCGCGAACGGTCGGACAAACAACGATACACGCCGCCCCGTAGGCTTCGCCACCGCCGATGAAAACACAAATAACAACTGCAAGCCCGAAGGCGAGCAATCCGAAGACAACGGAGGCGCTACCGAGTCCAACGAAGTCAAGGCGGAGTCGTCCATGCGCCGCCCCGTGGGCTTCGCAACCTCCGAAGAAGGAAATATCGTTTAACCCTCGAATAAAAAATCCTGCTCATCAAAAAAGACCTTAGCCTAAAACACTGAAAATACGCAGTTTATAAAAACAAGAGCAAATTACCCCGAAAACAATGCGTATTTTTTACCCAAAAAATTTGGTGGTTTCAGATGCAAGCAGTAATTTTGCGTCAAAACAACACAAACACAAAATCCACCATAATGGAACAAGACAACAAATACTGCTATAAGTATCCGCATCCGGCGGTGACGGCCGACTGCGTGGTTTTCGGCTACGATGTTAAAGAGGGCCTGTCGCTGCTGCTGATAGAGCGCGGCCTTGAGCCTTACAAGGGTCGCTGGGCCTTTCCCGGCGGCTTTATGCGCATCGACGAAAGCACCGACCAATGTGCCGAGCGCGAGTTGGGCGAAGAAACCGGACTGACCTCGTGCTACCTTGAGCAATTCGGCAGCTTCAGCGATGTTTACCGCGATCCTCGCGAGCGCGTAGTCACAATCGCATACTTCGCACTGGTCAAGAAAAGCGAAGTGCAGGGCGGCGATGACGCCCGCTGCGCCCGATGGTTCAGCATCGACAAAGTCCCCCCCTTGGCATTCGACCACGACCACATACTGAGTGTAGCGCTACGCAAGCTCAAGGAAAAAATACACTTCGAGCCCATAGGCTTTGAGCTGCTACCCGAAATATTCACCATGCCGCAGCTTCAGGACCTGTACGAAAGTATTCTGGGCATCAAGTTTGACCGACGCAACTTTGCCTCCAAAATGCTTAAATTAGGCATACTTGACATTGCTGTCGAACGGCCCAAAGACGCCGCATCGCGCATCCCGGTACAGTACCGCTTCAATAAAGACAATTACGACAAGATGAAGAGCAAAGGCTTCCGCATGGAATTCTAAAACGCCGACACTTGTCCGGAACGCAGCCAAGCGACAATCCATAAACCACTAAAACAGCAGCACAATGTCAAACGCAAACAACAACGACAGCGCTCCTCGGCAGTACACAGCAGGACAATACACGCCCGAACATATCACGACCCTCAACCCCGACGAGATCTTCGTCTTCGGCAGCAATTTGGCCGGGATGCACGGCGGTGGTGCCGCCCGTGCGGCAGTCCGCTATTTCGGCGCCATTATGGGACAAGGCGTCGGCATACAGGGCCAAAGCTATGCCATTCCCACCATGCACGGCGGTGTGGACAAAATAGCGCCTTATGTCGACCAATTCATCGAATACGCCAAGGAGCATCCACAACAGACATTTTTGGTGACACGCATAGGCTGCGGCATTGCCGGATTCAGAGCTTGCGAAATCGCTCCGCTGTTCCGCGCGGCTTTCGGCATCGACAACATCGTACTGCCTCGCGACTTTGTTACGGACATCGAAGACAGCAATCACTAATCTGCGGAGAATAATAACTGCGCTCTGCAAAAAATACTACCTCTCATTCTTCTCTTTCCACATCGATTTTTTCAATCTCGAACACGATATTTCCTCCAAAACCACTAACTTTGCCAAACAGTACAGACATGGACAACGAAAAACTCTCCCCGGAAGGGCAACAAGCGGCATTTGCCGAAGTCGTAAGACAGCGGTACAATTCGTTTATGCCCAAATTCATCAACTACCTATGCAGACAGTACAGCTTCCTGAGCCACTCGGAAGCCATGGATATATACAATGACGTATTTATTGCCATCTACAACAACCTTCAAAAAAACCGCATAGCTCCCGATACAAATTGGGAAGCATATATGCTTAAGATTGGCAAAAATATGGTCGATAAGATATACCGCGCCCCCAAAGACGGCCGCATAGTTTCCTTGGACTTCGACTCTTTGTTTGACGAGACCCCCGATGACACCCAAAGCCGCACCGACCGCTTAATGGACCAAATTTCAAGCATCGAAAACACGGATAATCCCTACGAAGACCCCGAATTAATCGATGCACTCAACTTGGCCATTAGCCACTTGCCCGAGAAATGCGCCATGATTATACGCTTTTTTTACTACGACAATATGAGTATGGACACTATAGCCACGCTGCTGGGATACAATGCCGCTGTGACGGTCCGCAATCGCAAAGCGCAATGTATGAAGCAGTTGACAATGGAAGTCAAACAATACGCAGCAAGACTTGGTTATGACTTATGATATGAAATCAGAAGATATGGACAAGAGAGCACTCATTCAACAATACCTCAACGGACGTCTCAACAGCGCCCAAATCGCTGAATTTACGAGACAGCTCAAAGACCCGGAATTCTGCAACATTCTGAGCGAAGAACGTGAGATTGCCGAAAAGCGACAGGCGGCAAGCCAAGCAACAGCCACGATGGCCAAAGTGGCCGAAGCCAAGCCCTTATCCGAGCAGGAGCAAGAAACACTTATAGACCTATACGTCCGTGGGGACATGGACTCGGAAACCGAAAGCCGATTTCTCAACCATATCAAGGCTGACAAAGAACTGCAAAGGCAAGTACTGCTTGTAGCAAACATCGTCAAGGGAGCCTTAGCAGAACAACGTCAAAGCGATATGGAGTTCGGATACGCCATGAAGTGTCTGACGCCTGACCAACTTGAACAAATCATCGGACCGCGACGCAGTGCGTCACCTCGGCACGCATCATCAAACACTCGGTTGTCCGACAGACCCAAGATGCCCACACAAGGAGTCAAGTCATCTCGCTCGGAAGCACTTATATCAAGGAAGATGTCCCGGTCACAGGACAAAAATTTTATGCAATATTGTTGTCACCTCCTCGGATTTTTCGACCGCTCCGACAACCTTGAATCAAGCGACAACCTCGAATCAAGCGACAACCTTGAATCAAGCGACAGCCTCGAATCTACCAATAGCGTTGCAGCCGACATCTACGAGCGGTTCAAACCGAACTACGCCGCATACGGCATCTGCATCAATGTTGACACTCTGAGCGAAGCCTGCAAGTGTCTCGATGCCATCAAGGCAGCCTATGACGAAGCACTGAAATCCGGCGACATATCCGGGGCTTTGGCTGCGGGCAAGGACCTTGCCGTGGAATATCTGCACATCGGTATAGTCGACAAGTTCAAGGAAATTCTCAATGACCTTAAGTCAGTCGCCGCCCACAGCTCGAGCAAAGACGATGACACACTGAAGCGCGACATTCGCCTTCTCCTGGCCCTTTCGGAGACCATCTGACGCACGCAGCGTCTCAAAGTATAAATCTCTCCACCGACAGCGAGCGGCGCCTCATACGGGGCGCCGCTCGCGTTATAATGTCCATTTGGTCCGGAAGCATAAGTTTCGTTATTTGTGCATATTTATAATTTTTATGTCCCTGAACGCATCGTCCGACGGTGGCGGTGAAATTCTTTCGATAGTTGTCTTCTTCAATTGCAGCCGTAACGAAATCAATGTCTCGGGTATTGATGTATTTAGTGCCGCCTCCGGCTCTCTTGTTGATTGTCGAAATCACGATATCAAGGATACGTGCACGAACTTTTTTAGCTACTTCGCTTTCGGTTAAAAGCATACCGACATTCAAAACAGTTCGGAAGCTGAACAAGCCAAGCCGGGTGGTTTTGCTCCCGACATTTATGACGGGAGCAAATTGCAACTTAAACTCTTTCAGTTGTTTGCCCTTACTTAAAACATAGCCGTTATGCTTCAGTTCTTCGCTGTGTTCTTCCAGAAGACGCTCAATGGTGCGCTCATCCACTTCATAGAAATCGGCTACCATTTTCTTAGTGAAACGATATTCCCCTTCAAAGAACATCCCGGTAAAACCAAGGTCCTCTTGAAGAACTTCCACGGCGTAGCGATTGTTCAACACATTTTGTCGCTCGATATTTGACACAGTAAGATCGTTCATATTGCAAAATTACAAATTATATTATGATATTCCGCTAACTATGAGGTCTTAGGTGATGTTTAGACCCCTGTAAAGTCCAAGGGCAAATGCAATGTTGCGAAAATGCCTGAAGAATTCAGATATAGGGATAAATCTCTCCACCGACAGCGAGCGGCGCCTCATACGGGGCGCCGCTCGCTGCTATAAGATGGTTAATCGATGTCTCAGAGGCTGCGATTGACCTCAATTTCTTCGAAACCTTCGAATATATCGCCCACTTTGATGTCGTTGTATCCGGCAATGGAGCATCCGCAATCGTAGCCTGCGACCACTTCTTTGACGTCATCCTTGAAGCGTTTGAGCGAGCCAAGTTCGCCGGTATATTTGACGATACCGTCACGGATAAGACGAACTTTGCAGCCGCGTTTCAGCTTGCCTTCGCGAACCATTGCGCCGGCAATGGTGCCGACCTTGCTGATATGGTAAGTCTCGAGAACCTCGGCCGTGCCGATGATATCTTCTTTGATTTCGGGCGCAAGCATACCGGCCATAGCGTCTTTGACCTCCTCGATGGCCTGATAGATGACCGAGTAAAGGCGTATATCAACGCCCTCGCGCTCGGCTGCTCGGCGTGCAGCTATGGAAGGACGTACTTGGAAGCCGATGATGACAGCATCGGAGGCGGCGGCCAGAGTGACATCGCTTTCGGAGATTTCGCCGACAGCTTTATGAAGGACATTGACTTGGATTTCCTCGGTGGACAACTTGATGAGCGAGTCGCTGAGGGCCTCGATGGAGCCGTCAACGTCACCTTTGACGATGATATTAAGCTCCTGGAAGTTGCCTATGGCACGGCGACGACCGATATCCTCGAGGGTAAGTATCTTGGTGGTACGGAGGCCTTGTTCGCGCTGCAGTTGTTCGCGCTTGGAGGCTATTTCGCGAGCTTCCTGTTCGGTGTCGAGTACGTTGAAGATGTCTCCGGCCGTAGGTGCGCCGTTCAGACCCAATATCAGTGCCGGACATGCGGGGCCGGCTTCCTTGATGCGCTGGTTGCGCTCGTTGAACATTGCTTTGACCCTGCCGAAGTGGTTGCCGGCCAGGATGATGTCACCTACGCGAAGCGTTCCGTTCTGCACCAATACGGTGGCTACGTAACCGCGACCTTTGTCGAGGGACGATTCGATGATGCTGCCCGTGGCCTTGCGGTTAGGGTTGGCCTTAAGGTCAAGCATCTCGGCCTCGAGAAGCACTTTTTCCATCAATTCGGGTACGCCCGTACCTTTCTTGGCTGAGATGTCTTGCGACTGGTATTTGCCACCCCAGTCTTCGACGAGGTAGTTCATTCCGGCCAATTCTTCCTTGATTTTTTCGGGGTTGGCGTGCGGCTTGTCTATCTTATTGATGGCGAAGACTATGGGTACGCCCGCCGCGCTGGCGTGGTTGATGGCTTCGACTGTCTGCGGCATGACATTGTCGTCTGCGGCAACGATGATGATACAGATATCGGTAACCTTGGCTCCGCGAGCACGCATGGCGGTAAATGCCTCGTGGCCGGGGGTGTCGAGGAATGTGATGTGTCGGCCATCCGAAAGTTTGACATTGTATGCACCTATATGCTGCGTGATGCCGCCGGCCTCGCCCGCTATGACATTGGCTTGTCGTATGTAGTCGAGCAGCGAGGTCTTGCCATGGTCGACATGGCCCATAACCGTAACAATCGGGGGACGCGGCACGAGGTCTTCTTCGGCGTCCTCTTCCTGATGTATGGCATCGGCCACTTCGGCGCTGACGTATTCGGTCTTGAACCCGAATTCCTCGGCCACAATGTTTATGGTCTCGGCATCGAGGCGCTGGTTGATGGAGACCATCACGCCGATGTTCATACACGTTGCGATGACCTGGTTGATGGGAACATCCATCATTATGGCCAGGTCGTTGGCGGTCACAAATTCGGTGAGCTTGAGTATCTTGCTCTCGGCACGTGCCTCGGCAGCGGCTTCGCTGGCGCGTTCGGCAGCGGCTTCGCGTTTCTCCTTACGCCACTTGGCGCCTTTCTTGAGGCCTTTGTCCTTGGCCGTAAGGCGTGCCAGCGTTTCCTTGACTTGCTTGGATACGTCTTCGTCGCTGACATCATTATGCAATTGAGCCACGGGACGCTTGGCGGGGCGTTCCGCGTTTTTGTTCTTGGCGTTTTTGCCTCCGGCGCGTCCCTGACCGCCACCCTGGCGATTGCGGTCACGGTCGGCAGCCGATGGCGGATTGATGCCCGGAGTTTTATTGACGTCCACTTTCTCGCTGCCCGGCTCGATGCGGCGGCGTTTCTTGCGGTTTCCGCCGGCATTTTGTCCGCCGGCATTCTGTCCCCCACCCTTGCCTTTTTTCTTGGGGCGCGTGGACAGATTGAGTGCCTCAAGGTCTATTTTGCCCTTGATGTTGAGCCCGGCTACCGTAGGAACATTGGTGGCTATGAAGTTTTCGTCTTTCTCCGGGGCTCGGGCATCCTCGTCTGCCTCTTTGGCTTCGGCGGCGGCTTTGGCTTCGGCCTCGGCGGCGGCTTTGGCTTTGGCTTCGGCGGCGGCCTTGGCTTCGGCTTCGGCGCGTGCTTTGGCTTCGGCCTCGGCACGTGCTTTGGCCTCGGCTTCTTCTTTGGCTTTGGCGGCGGCGGCCGCTTCGGCACGAGCCTTAGTCTCGGCCTCTTCTTTGGCCTTAGCCTCGGCGGCGGCGCGTTGTGCGGCCTGTGCCTTGGCTTCGGCCTCGGCACGTGCGGCAGCCTCTTCGGCGACACGGCGACGCGCGGCTTCGGCTTCGGCAGCCTCGCGTTGCAGGCGGTTGCGGATGCTATGGTCTTTGTCGAATTCGTTGAATACAATGTCAACGATGTCTTTCTCGACTCGAGTATTGGGACTCGAATCGACGACTATGTTCTTCTTGTTTAGAAACTCAACAACTGTATTCAGCCCAAGGTTGAGTTCTTTTGCCAGGGTGCTTATTTTTGTTTTCGCCATATATTGTTTTTTGTCGTTCTTCGTTGGGATGGCCTGTCGCCATGGTGGCGGCGGCCGTAGCCGTGATGGCTTGGTGAGGGGAGGGAGGATGCTGCGACCCCGTCAGGAGGGGACGCAATGCACATCAATCTTCGAATTCGGCGCGGAGTACTTCGAGAACGTGGTCGACGGTTTCTTCCTCGAGGTCGGCCTTTTCGACGAGCATTTCGCGGGGTGCGTTGAGAACGCTCTTGGCGGTCACGAATCCGATGTTCTTGAGGGCATCGATTACCCATTCTTCGATTTCGTCCTTGAACTCGTCCAGATAGATGTCTTCTTCGGCATCGCTGTCGTCCGTGTCACGATATACATCGATGACGTATCCTGTAAGCATGGAGGCCAGCTTGATGTTGAGGCCGCCCTTGCCTATGGCCAGGGATACCTCCTCGGGATGCAGAAACACCTCGGCCTTTTTCTCTTCTTCGTCAAGACGTATGGACGAAACCTTGGCGGGGCTGAGGGCGCGTTGGATGAACAACGTGGGATTGGAGGTGTAGTTGATGACGTCTATGTTTTCGTTGCGCAATTCGCGTACGATGCCGTGGATACGGCTGCCTTTGACGCCTACGCAAGCGCCCACGGGGTCGATGCGGTCATCGTAGGATTCTACGGCTATTTTGGCGCGTTCGCCCGGGATGCGTGCCACGGCGCGTATATTGATCAGGCCGTCTTGTATTTCAGGCACTTCGAGCTCGAAGAGCCGGCGCAGGAAGTTCTCGTTGGTGCGCGATACGGTAATCTTGGGATTGTTGTTCTTGTTGTCCACATTTGCCACAACGGCGCGTACGGTCTCGCCTTTGCGGAAGAAGTCGCCGGGGATGCTTTCGCTCTTGGGAAGCAGCAGCTCGTTTTTGTCGTCGTCCAGCAGCAGGGTCTCTCGCGACCAGGTCTGGTAAACTTCGCCGGAGACCAGCTCGCCTTCCAGCTCCTTGAATTTGTCATAGATGGCCTCTTTTTGCAGGTCCAGAATCTTTGACTGAAGGGTCTGGCGCAGCGTGAGGATGGCTCGACGACCGAATTTCTCGAAGAAGATTTCCTTGGTGTGCTCTTCGCCGACTTCTGCATCGGGATCGTTATCGGCGTGCGCATCGCTCAGCGAAATCTCGAGGTTGGGATTGGTGACTTCGCCATCGGGCACAATCTTCAGGTTTTGGAATATCTGTACGTCGCCCTTGTCGGGGTTGAGGATTACGTCGAGGTTTTCGTCCGTGCCGAACATCTTGGCCAGCACGTTACGGAATGACTCTTCCAAGACACTGATCATAGTGGTCTTGTCGATATTTTTCAGTTCTTTGAACTCGGCGAATTGTTCGACCATGTTCGGACGGTCGTCTTTTTTCTTTGCCATTTGTGGGGATGTTATGTGTGGTTTCTTTATTATTGTCGATGTCGCGTCCGCGTTCAGTCGATGTCGCGGACGATTGTCTTGATGTTGGAACGCAGGATTTCGTGTGGCACGGCTTCGACCACGGGGCGCTTGGCGCCTTCGCGTCGTACTTTTGTGGAGACGGTCACGGTGATGGCTTGACAGTCTTCGGAGACGGCGACAAGCGTGCCGTGTATGCGGCGACCGTCGCGCGTGAGCACGTCCACGGCATTGCCCACGTTCATACGGTACTGCGCGTCCACAGTCCATGGTGCTGTAACTCCGGCACTGCCTACGGTGAGTTCGTAATCCTCGATGTCGCGGTCAAAGACTTCGGTTATGCGGCGTGACAGCGCCGTACATTGTTCGATGTCTATGCCTTCGGGGCTGTCTATGGTCACTTCGACAACGTTGTCGGCACTCACCGTGATGTTTACCAAAAAAATGTCCGTGTCGGATATGGCTTCCTCTATGGTGTTGCGCAGCAGTTCTTTATCAAGCATATTGGTTGTGTCTGTACTTTTTCGTTTGTCGTTGTTTCTCTCTTTTTTTGCCTCGCTCTTCGGCGAGACCTGATAGCGCCTTTTCGCGCCTTCATAAGACTCCGGACCGTCAAAAGACGAGGAGGAAGCCTCAGGCCTCCTCCTCTTGAGAGTCTCATAATGTACTGCAAAGTTAAGCATTTACTATTATATGGACAATAGCAGGATTTGTTAGACCCGAAAACCCCCGAAAACTTTATGCTTTTTTATGATTAATTGTTGTTTTTTAACCTATACGGTGTTCTCGACGGCATCTTCACCGGGCTATAACTGATTAACGGGAGATGCATCACTGTCTTCTCGTTCCTGTTCTCAAAGCCGACAAGATGTTCCGGTCTCGCTACGGACAGGTGGGGCGGACAGCCGGATTGGGTAATAGCACAATAGCTCCAATAGTCGCAATAGGGCAGCGCCTATTGGAGCTATCGGAGCTATCGGTGTGCTTGGATGTGCTTTATTCGCGATGCATAATCTTGCGTGCGGTACCGTCGCTATAGCGTACGATGTTGATGCCGGGCTGCAGGGCGGTGCGCACCGAGCCGTCGATGCCATAGATGGCGGTGACTTCTGCCGAGGTTTCGGCGGCGGTGACATCCTTCACTGCGGAATACTGCGACAGCGGCAGGATTTGCTTAACGCGAGCAAATTCCGCAACGGCCTTGTACGCATCTACCGAAGCATCGGGAACATACAATGTGATATGGCTGCAGAAATCAAACAAAGTATAAGTATATGCGGGAACTGTAGCAGCGCGGAGCACCACCGTTTCGGTCTGCTTTGCACTATAGAAACAAGCATTCATTTCTTTAATGGTCGAAGGCAGATCGATATTCTTGGGAGGACTAGTACGAAATACATTATGGCCTATGTATTCCACACCCTCGGGAACATTGAATTGCTCCATGCCATTGGTATTCAGCGCATCAGTAGATATGATTTTGGTACCCGGGAGTACGTTATACACCTTCACCGGATTTGCTATCGGAAGAGCATCGAAAGATATTCCGGTATAATCGACACCATGAGCTTGTGCCAGTCTGTTTTTGCTGTATATGGCGCCTACTTCATCATTGAAGAAAAACTTATTGGCTTCGTCTACCTCGAAACGCTCCAAGTATTGCAGCCCGTTATAAAAATCTGTAAGCGTATTTGCGGGAATGTAGGCTACGGAAGCCGGGATGCGAAAAACCTTAGATTGAATACCTTTGTATTTGCCAAACATCATCATTCCGATGGTACCTTCGGGCATAGCGAAGACGTCCTCGCTATATGTACCATTGCAGCCGATAAGCCATTTTTTGAAATAAACAGGGCCATCCGGCTGATTAGCCATCCATTTTGAGTCGACAAAGTTGTATTGACTTATATTCTCCAACTCCTCGGGACCGCCGGTGACTGTTTCCAGATTCGTACACCAGGCTAAGGCACGCCCCCCAAGCTCTTTGAGCCCCGAAGGCAACTGTATCGCAGTGATGTTCACGTTGCTATCGAACAAAGAAAACCCAAGTCTAGTGACTGTGTAGGTGTTGCCTTCGTAGGTGATTGTTTCGGGGATAACGACGGCACCGGTGGCTCCGGGAGCACTGGTAAGTTCTGCTGTGCCATCATCGTAAACTGTGTAAGCCCAGCCATCGACGGTCGGATAGCCGGCGATGTTTTTGGCTGAAGCCACGCAAGACAGCAGCATGGTTACCGCAAGTATGCCAAATGTCAGTAGTGTTCTTTTCATATACATCTTCTATTTAGAGGTTAGTATTGTTTTGTTTTGTTTTGTTTGGTTTGGTTTAGTTTGGTTTGGTTTATTTTAGTTTGGTCTTTGTATAAGTTGGATGTTGTGCATTGACAGGTCGTCAGCGATGAGGCAGGTCTTCGGCTATGAGGCAGGTCGGGGACACCTTATCAATACCACATAGACACGCGCCATCTTTTCAATGCAAAATTAGGACACAACCCTCTGTGGGAGATGAATATTTCGGACAAAAAGCTGTCGATTTCGGACATCATCCGCCGAAAACACATGTTTCTACATACACGTATACCCGGTAGGGGCTGTATCAAAAAACGTAGACACTGCGCGAGCGCAATACATTGCGCTCGCGCAGTGTCGGGATAGTATGGTGATGGATTATGCCGCTACCCATTACGACACAGCACCACAGTAATTCGCTGTTATGACTCAGCCTCAATATGAGGGGAGTATGCGTCAGGCGCTTACTTAACGAGAGCTTTGCCGCGTGCTATGGCTTCTTCGTTGAGGGGAATGAGGTGATGGTGACGCTCGGGGAGGGTCTTGCGCAAGCCGCGGACAACGGCATCATCGGGCACCAGGGGACGAGCCTTGAGCAGCGCACCAAGCAGTATCATATTATATGTCTTGGAATTGCCCATTTCGATGGCTGCATCGGTGGCATCTACCGGAATGACGCGGATATCGGTGCGTGTGGGTGCGCGGTGGATGCCGTAGGGGTCGTAGATGAGCGTTCCGCCGGGCTTAACCTTGCTCTCGAATTTATCAAGGGATTGCTGGTTGAGAATTACGGCAGTGTCGTAGCTGTCAACGATGGGCGAGGATATGGCGCTGTCACTGATGATGACGGTGACATTGGCTGTGCCGCCGCGCTGCTCGGGGCCGTAAGCGGGCATCCAAGTGGTTTCGAGGTTGTCCATGAGTGCGGCATAGGCCAGTATTTTGCCCATAGATAGGACGCCTTGGCCGCCGAATCCGGCTATAATGATTTCTTCTTTCATTGTCTAAGGAATTTGATGTGGGTGGGTTGGGGGTGTGTCTCGACGGGTGTCGTATCCGGCATCATTCGTTTTTGAGGTCGCCGAGGGGATATTTCTCGGTCATATGTTCGGCCATCCACTGATTGGCCTGTGCGGGCGTCATCTTCCAGCCGGAGTTGCATGTGGATACGACTTCGACAACGGAGGTGCCTTTCTTGGCCATGGCGTTTTGGAAGGCTTTTTTGATGGCGGCTTTGGTCTTGCGCACGGCGGCAGCGGTATGTACCGTCTGACGTGTAACGTAGCATGTGCCGTCCAGTCCGGCAAGGATATCGCTGATTTTCAGCGGGTATCCGTTGAGGTCGACGCGTCTTCCGTAGGGGCAGGTGGCCGTCTTTTGGCCCAGCAGGGTGGTAGGAGCCATCTGTCCGCCGGTCATGCCGTATATTGCGTTGTTGATGAATATGATGACGATGTTTTCGCCACGGTTGCAAGCGTGTATCGTTTCGGCGGTGCCTATGGCTGCAAGATCGCCGTCGCCCTGGTATGTGAAGACAACGTTGTCGGGATTGAGGCGCGACACGGCCGTGGCCACTGCGGGAGCGCGTCCGTGGGCGGCTTCCACCCAATCGACGTCTATATAATTGTAGGCGAATACGGCGCAGCCTACGGGCGCAACGCCCACAGTGCGGTCTTCAATACCGAGGTCGTCAATGACTTCGGCTACGAGTTTGTGTACAACGCCGTGGCTGCAGCCCGGGCAGTAGTGTGTATGAACGTCAAGGAGCAGGCGCGGACGTCCGGTGACCTTGTTTTCGGGTTTTATGATTTCTTCGATGGTCATTGTCGTGTGGTGTTAGAAGTGTGGTGTGTGTATGGGCCTATCACTTGCTTATTTCGGGAAAGTTTTTTCCCAAGGCCTCGAGTATCTCGCCGGGGTTGGGGACGATGCCGCCCATGCGACCGAAGTGGTATACGGGTACGCGTCCTTCGACGGCGAGACGTACGTCTTCTATCATCTGTCCGGCATTGAGTTCGACGGTGAGTATGCCTTTGACCTGATGCGAGAGGCGTGCTATTTCTTTCTCGGGGAAGGGCCAGAGGGTGATGGGGCGCAGCAGGCCCACCTTGACGCCCTTGGCGCGGGCTTCTTCGATGGCCTTAAGTGCGATGCGCGCGATGCTGCCGAAGGCCACAATCAGATACTCGGCATCTTCGGTGAAATGCTCCTCGAAGCGCACCTCGTTTTGGCGTATGCGCTCGTATGTTTGCTGGAAGCGCTCGTTGTTCTTCTCCATGAGCACGGAATCCATCTCCAGAGATGTGATGACATTGCGGTGGTCACGACCATGCTTGCCGGTGAGCGCCCAAGGGCACTGCTCGGCTATCTGCTCGGGGGTGCGACGCGGACGTTGCTCGGGCAGCACGACTTTTTCCATCATCTGTCCTACCACGCCGTCGGCCAGTATCATAGCCGGGTTACGGTATTTGAAGGCCAAGTCCATGCCCAGGCCTACGAAGTCGGCCATTTCCTGAACCGTAGCGGGAGCCAATACTATGAGGTGATAGTCGCCGTGGCCGCCGCCCTTGGTGGCTTGGAAGTAGTCGGCCTGCGAGGGCTGTATGGTGCCCAAGCCGGGGCCGCCGCGCATGACGTTGATTATCAAAGCGGGCAGCTCGGAAGCGGCGATGTAAGATATGCCTTCCTGCTTGAGAGATACGCCGGGCGACGAAGAGGATGTCATGACGGCCTTGCCCGTGGATGCGCCGCCGTACACCATATTGATGGCGGCAACCTCGCTTTCGGCTTGCAGCACTACCATGCCGGTAGTTTCCCATGGCATCTCGGCCTCGAGGGTTTCCAGCACCTCGGACTGCGGCGTAATCGGGTAGCCGAAATAGCCGTCGATACCATAGCGGATGGCGGCGTGGGCAATGGCTTCGTTGCCCTTCATCAATTTAACTTCTTGATCCATATATTGTGTCGTTTTTTGCTGTGGGTGTTTGGGTATTTGAGGTGGGTGTCTGTAAAGGCACTCTTATTTTTGGACTACGCGGTACACTTCGATGCAGGCATCGGGACATACCAGCGCACACGAACTGCACGCTATGCACTTGTCCGGCTGTTTCATGTACGCATAATGGTAGCCGCGGTCGTTGACCTCCTTGGGCTGCAGACCGAGGACATCGGCAGGACATGCCACCACGCAAAGTTCACACCCTTTGCAGCGGTTGACGTCTACCGTGATTGCTCCAATAATTTTTGCCATAATCGTTGATTTGTTTTTGTGTTGGTGAGGATATACAGTAATTCATGGGGCACCCCCTCAGGGGTGTCGGCGTGATTGGTTACTCACGACACGCAAAGGTAAAAATTATTTCGTAACGGCCACTGCTTTTAACTTTTTATAAGAAATCCCCCGACTTACCGGTCATAAGGTCCGGAGCACATCAGGCTTGACATTATACGCCCATACACCGCTTCTCGTTTTCCAAATATCACTCAACACCATGCCCCTCTCATTTTTATACCCTGTTTTCTTCTATCGTCACCCCCCCCCCAAAAAAATAGAAGTCCTCATAGCGCCGGAAGTGAAGGGTAGAATCCAAAGGCAAATGCAATATTACGAAAAATGACTGAAGAATTATCATCCTCCCAAAATTGACTTATCCCCCAAAACGGCAAGCCGCGGCAGCTGTGGGGCTGTCGCGGCTTGCTATGTGCGCCCGGGGGGACTCGAACCCCCACGTCCTAAGACATTAGATCCTAAGTCTAACGCGGCTACCAATTACGCCACGGGCGCTAACGTGCCGCAAAGGTACGACTTTTTTTTGAATTGTCGGCCATCGCAATGCTGCCGAGCTATCATAGTTTGCGTTCCAATTGTTCTCTATCGGCAGTTACGGTGAAATCGAACTAACCCTTGATGTTTTGGATAGCTTACAAAAAAATTAACCCACTATAATTGGACACCGGTGGGGGTCCAAATTGATAAATCAGAGAACGCTCCGAGGTTTCTGCTGTTATTTTTCGCGGATGTCGCGGGTGAGTTGGACCATCTCGATGGCGGCGAGGGCACATTCGGTGCCTTTGTTGCCAAGGGTTCCGCCGGCGCGGTCTGCGGCTTGCTGATGATCGTCGGTGGTGAGGACGCCGAAGATGACGGGAATGTCGCAGTCGCTATTGAGCAGCGTAATGCCTTGAGTGACGCTTTGGCATACGTAGTCGAAATGTGGTGTACCGCCGCGTATGACGCATCCGAAGACAATGACAACGTCGTAGGCGCCGCTTTCGATGAGCTGTGAGGCGGCGAAGGTCAGCTCGACGGCGCCGGGCACTTCGAAGGTGTCGACGTCCGAGTCATCGATGCCGGCATCTTTGAAAGTCTTGAGTGCGGCGTCGCGCAGGGCGTAGGTGATGTCGCTGTTGAAACGTGCGGTGACTATGGCGGCACGCATATCGCCCACGGCTTCGGGCATCAGCTCGAGGGGGGCGTCTTGTCGGTTATGAAGTTCGGTGGACATTGTTCCTGTATTTTTTGTGGCTTTGTATATTTGGTCGTAATGTGCTGTGTGTCGTCGTGTGGCGCGTATCTATTATCGAGGATTTACTAGGCTTAGGGCGTCCTCGCGAGACATTCCGATAATGCTATCGGCGGCAATATGGCGTGCAGCTATGGTCTGAGCCACATGTGCGGTGATTGCACTGATGTCGGCCGTATTGTCGGCGCTCGCGTGTATGCCCGGGCCGAATATGGTGGCGGTAGCGCCGTCTACATGTACCATCACCGGCGCCGAGTAGCGGATGTGCTGTTCGTAGCAGGCCTGTCCGTCCGGGTTGTCGAAAATGGTGGTGAGGGCCTCGGTGTCGGTGATGACGATATGCGCACGCTCGAGATTGTCGAGTATGGCTGGCATTACGCGCGTAATGCGCGGCGTCTGCGACGGCATAAATCCGGGCAGGTATATCATCACGGCACCTCGCTCGGCGGCGCTGTCCAGCAGCGGCACCATGCGTGCACGCATGCGCCCGTCCAAGGCGTAGAATTCGCCGAAGACGACGATGTCGCCTCTGGTGATATTGGGCCAGACGATGTCGAAACATTCGTCACCATAGTTTTCGTAGCGTATGGGGCGTGTGCCCATACGTATGATTACCGGGGTCGTGCCATCGGTGAAACGGTCAATACCGGCAGTGTTGACGCCGGCTTCGGTCAGGGTATCCACGGCGGCCTGCCCCACGGGGTCGGCGGCGGCTTCGGAAAGTATGGACACCGGCGTGCCTTGCCGTCCGAGAATGGCGGCAGCTTGGGCAATGCGTCCGAAGAGTCCGATATTGGCGGCACTGCCGTCTAAGTCGAAGGCCAGCGCACATTCGCCTATGCAGAAGATTTTAGACATATTGTAATATGGCCTGTTGCGGGCCGGGATTTTGATGTCAATGTATGGTGCCGTCGCCGCGTGCGGCGCTGCCGAGGTATCCGCCATGGTGGCGACGGGCGTAGTCCTGACGCGTAAACCCTATGGCGGACATCACCGCAGTGGCCAGTACATCGCCGATGACGGTCATGCAGGTGGTGGAGGTGGTGGGTGTCAGACCCAGAGGGCATACTTCGGGGGCATGACCCGTGGAGAGAGTGACGTCGGCATCGTTGGCCAGCGGACTGTCCGGATTGCCGGTAATGACAATCAATGGTATTCCGTCGTAGAGTCCCCGTGCCAGAGCTACCAAATCGACAATTTCGCGTGTCTTGCCCGAATTGGACACCAGGAGCATAACATCGTGGGGTTGCAGCACGCCAAGGTCGCCGTGCTGGGCTTCACCCGGATGCAGATTGACAGCCGGAGTACCCGTGGACGAGAATGTCGAGGCAATGTTTTGGGCTATTTGCCCGGCCTTGCCCATGCCGGAGGCTACCAGCTTGCCGCCGAGGCGGTGTACGCGCTCTATTATGAGGGCGACGGCACGGTCGTAGGCATCGCTGACCGGAATGGAGGCGATGGCACGGCTTTCGGCGTCCAGTATATGGCGCATGGATTCTTGTATCTTGCTACTCATCGTTGGTGTTGGATAGATAATCTTGTGTTTGGCTTATTTGCTCTCGCTGATATGCGCATATGCCAAGGCATAAGCCTTGATTTGGCGCACCATGGCCAGCAGTCCGTTGGAGCGCGTGGGCGACAGATGCCGGCTCAGCCCGATGTCGTCTATGAAGTGCAAGTCGGCGTCCAATATTTCCTGCGGAGTGTGTCCGCTGAGGACGTCTACAAGCATCGATACGATGCCCTTGACGATAAGTGCATCACTGTCGGCGCTAAACACCAGCCGTCCGTCGTCATCGAGTTTGGCATCAAGCCATACACGGCTTTGACAGCCCTCGATGAGGTTTTGCGGGGTCTTGGCACTTTCGGGCATGGGTGGCAGCTGACCGCCCAAATCAATGATGCAGGCGTAACGATCCATCCAATCGTCTATTTCGCCGAACTCTTGGATGATTTCCTGTTGCTTATCTTCTATAGTCATTTTCTGATGTTTATTTCGGTATAGGTGGCCGTTATGGCTGTTGTTTAGCGGATGGTTGTTCCGAGTAGATTACATCGAGCAGCACTTGCGCCACAGCATGTAGCGTAGTGCGGTCGATATTGGCGATATTGTCGGCCATGGTGTGCCATGTGGGCGTAAATCCACCCGGTCGTCCGGCATCGATAATATCTATGGCCGGTATTCCGGCGCTTATGATGTGTACATGGTCGTCGTTGATGGCTCCGCCGCGCCTTTGGACAAAGAGTTCGCCCAATCCGCGCCGTGCGGCAGCATCCCACACCTTGGACACGATTTGCGGCGCCGAGCGCATGCTGAAGTATTCCTTGGCAAAGACGGCGCCGGCGGCGCCTACCATGTCTACGAGTATGGCATATGCCGGCATCTCGCCCTTGGTGATGTCATAGGGCATATTGCGTACCCAGTGCTGCGTACCTATGCACCACGAGTTTTCGTAGCGCATCAGCGTGGCTTCATCCGAGCCTTCGGGGGCGCTCATGCCGCTGTCCTCAGCATCCGTGAATAGTATGTCCACGCCTATACCGGGGTCTTTGGCGGAGATGTTGCGTGCCACTTCGAGCAGTACGGCCACGCCCGAGGCGCCGTCGTTGGCGCCCTCTATGGGTGTATTGTGATATGCCGGGTCCGGGTCTTCGTCCGCCCAAGGCCGGGTGTCATAGTGCGCCAACAGCAGTATGCGCCGCCGGGCAGCGCTGCCGAAGCGACCGAAAATATTCTCGAAGCGTATAGGCGTCCCGTCGGCCAGGCTTCCGGTACCGGTATGGGTGGACACCTCGGCACCGGCGTCAGCCAGATGTTTCCTAAGCATCTCGGCACATCGTGCATGTGCCGCGCTGCCGGGTACGCGCGGCCCCAGGGATGTTTGGGCCTCGACATACGCATAGACGCTGTCGGCATTTGCCGCAGATGCCGCCGGCCTCGCGGACTGCGCCACACTATCACTGTCGGCGACGGTGGTTGTACCCTTAGACGAACATGCCGCGGTGGAGGCTGTGGCAAAGGCGGCCAATGCGCATGATAGCAATGTGATACGTGTCTTTGTCATCGTATGTATTGATTTTCTGCCGGCGGTCGGCGATGGTGTTCTATGGGTGCAAAGTTAAAGATAATTCTCCGGATAATGCACCTGTGACGGCATCCAATCGCTTGGTGGGATATAAAAAAAGGGTAAGCTTGCTACATCGCACCGCTCAACCTCTTGCCCTTGCTTCGGTCAGGACCTGGGGGATTGGGAGGGAGCTGGTCGTGTAGGACTTACCCGAGCGCAAAGGTACGCACTTTTTGCCATTCGACAAAATAATTTTTGATTAGAGCATTGTTTTTCGGGGAATATGCGTAAATTTGTGTTCCAAACAAACCCAAAAGATTTGGATATGGAAATTATAGACTTCGGCGCACAGAACTCCCTGGTAGGGGTATACCTGTCGCAAATGCGTGACGTAGAGATACAAAAAGACCCGCTGCGCTTTCGCCGCAACCTCGAGCGCGTGGGCGAAATCATGGCTTACGAAATCAGCAAGACGTTGCGCTACAAGGCTTTGGATGTCACCACACCGTTAGGCAAATCGGTATGTATGGTCCCGGACGAGCAAGTAGTGCTGGCCACCATCTTCCGTGCCGGCGTACCATTCCACCAAGGGTTCCTAAACTTCTTTGACGGAGCCGAAAACGCCTTTGTATCAGCATACCGCAAGTACAAAGAAAAAGAGAATTTCGATGTGTGCATCGAGTACCTTGCCTCGCCGCGTCTCGAAGGCAAGACACTTATAATATGCGACCCGATGCTGGCCACCGGAGCATCCATGGATCTGAGTTATCGTGCTTTGATAACCAAAGGCATGCCCGCCAAAATACACGTAGCTTCGGTCATTGCCTCGGTACAGGCCGTGGAATACATCAAGAGCAATTTCCCCAACGACCGTACCACCGTATGGCTGGGTGCTGTGGACGACAACATCAACGAACACAGCTACATAGTGCCCGGACTGGGTGATGCCGGAGACCTCGCCTACGGCATCAAGGAATAGACGCCTCGTAGACAACCTCACACGAGAGCACAGCAGCGTCCGATGAGGACACCAAGCGACGGATGATACAAGCTCTGCCGCCTATGTCTTATTTTTTTACCATAAGCGAGCCGACGGGTCATTAGCCCCAAAAAGAGCGGGGGCCTCACGGCTGCCGCTCTCTTCATTCATCACATTATGCTTATTGTGCTTTCTTGTCTATTATGCTTAACCCTAAGAGACCTATTCTGTTTATTATATGAGACTTATTGCGTTGTAATTGTCAGAATTTTAAGATTGTATGGCATCGAGTCGCGCATAGCGCTTTTCGATTGTAGTCCAATCAATTATATCGGCCAGTCGTCGTAGTGCTTCGGCGCGGCGGTTTTGATAATCAAGGTAATAGGCGTGTTCCCAAACATCGGCGACCAGCAGCGGCACCAAATCCTCACGCAAAGGATTGTAGGCGTTGGATCCGGCATGGATAGCGAGGCGCCGCGAGTTATCGGTCGTCAGCCATACCCATCCCGAACCGAAGACAGCCGTGCCGGCGTCCACAAAGGCGTCATAAAATCTTTCGAAACTCCCGAAATCGCGAGCTATAGCCTTGGCAAGGTCGCCCGTAGGCTCTCCGCCACCGGCTGGCGACAAACCGTAGAAATAGAAGATATGATTCCATGTCTGAGCGGCATTGTTGTACAGCGGCCCCGGGTCAGCGGTTCGGATGATGTCCTCGACGGAGGTCCAAGCAATGTCCGAAGCTGCAACCAAGCGGTTAAGGTTGTCTATGTATGTACGAGTATGTATATCCCAATGATATTGGATGGTACGCGCCGAAATGGCCGGGACAAGGCTGTCCGGAGCATAAGGCAGTTCGGGTTGCACCATTATAAGGCGATTGTCATTGTGTTGCGTGTCTGTGTATTTTGTGTCTGTGTGCTGTGTGTCTGTATGTACCATAATTCGATTGTGTTTGGTTGCATTGCCGCGCCTGTGTACGATATTGTCGCGAGTATTATTGTAACAATCGAAAGTGGGTATAAAGTTTGTCACATCCTGTGGTTTTAGCGTTTTTTAACGTTGAAACCGACCACATCAGCTTCATTGTTGTTCATAGATCGGTCAAAACTGAACACCAACGCAGTTTTGCTGTTCATAAAACCCTGACTCGTGAACAGCAAATTCTTTGATTATGTCAAGTATTATTCCGAACCTTGCAGTGAAGGTGTGAATATGCCGGTTGTTTGTAATTGCTTTACAATCGCCGCCAAAACATTAAACATCAATAAGATATATATATTATTCATTGTAAATAGTCTAATCCATCCAACTGGTTTAAGTTAAATGAGAAGTGATGAATTCCCAAACAAGGAAGATAAATTGTTCATTCCGGAAAAAAGTGGGACACAGTGGTTGCCCAAAGGCGTCGATGATTTCTTTCATTTATCAGAAGGCTATCGAATGGCTGCTGTTACTATTTTTGAAGAAATCAAAAAAAGAGAATGGGTGAATAAGCCTTTTCTTGCCTGTGCCATGATTTTTTGTTTTCGACAATTTATAGAGGTACGTCTGAAAGAATTAGTATATATGGGGCGTAAGGAATTATTTGAGACCCCAGATTTTCAAAAACAACATAGCTTAAGCAATTTGTTCAAAGACTACATCAATAGTGTTTTACCCAAATTAGATCCAAACTATGATAAATGTATGGTTGATAATGTAAAATGTTTGATTGACGAATTCAATTCCATTGATCCAAAATCAACATCCTTCAGGTATCCAGTTGAAAAGAAACTCAAGCCTACGCTAAATATTCCCAATCTCAATCTTGATAATTTTAAGGAGGTCATGGATAAACTATCAAACTATTTTGATGCTCAATTAGAGGTTGTCAAGTTATTGGGAAATTACAATGAGGAAATGGCTACTGAATACGCATCGTATTTTTACGAATCATACTGATTCGTAAAATTGCTTGTGCCGTAAACTGTATATGCAATGCAGGTTGAATGGATAATGAATATTCCTAATATGGCTTTGCAACGAATCGTGTGGATAAAGGCAATCAGAAAATAGAATTAGCTAACTAGAGGTATGAACAATGAAGATTTATGAACTTACAACGTTTTAATATTTCGGCATTATTGCGAATTAACTTAGCCATAGCCATTTCACCATAGTGTGGCACTGCGCCAAGATTCCTTAGTGATTGCATAAGTGCTTGTATTAGGATTGATGACAGCATCAGCAATTCTCAGTTAGTTTCAGGTGTCGATTATCTTATTTACTCTGGTAAAAAAAGTATTTCTCTTTTTTGCTAATGAGGTTAAAAACAATTAATTAGAAGGTAAAACGGAAATTACCCCTATTGGCGCAGGTAAATTACTTATAGCAAATTGAATATCAATAAATTCAAAAGACATATATGTTTTTTTAGCAGACACTAATGATTGGAAATATTGTGTAAGAATAATGGAGATAATTCACTCTTATGAAAACGAGTCTTATAACATTTCTGAATATCGGAAGCTATAAATACAGCTACGAAAATGGTAAGTTCACATTCTATGACAATAGAATTGATGATATTACAATGGGGTACAATTCCAGTCTGTATTTTGCCATTAGGCAGGAATATATCGTCATATTAGATTTATCAATGTGTCCTTATGTACCAAAGGTAATTAGCGGTTTCCCATATGTTACAGAGATTATAATGCCAACATTAACGGACTGTATACCATCCATTGCCAACTGTCCTAAATTGGAAAAGGTGACATTTGACCCTTCTACCATAAAACTATTAAAGGATAAATCATTTGATGGGTGGCCACCTATCAAACGGATTTCCTTTGGAGAAGACTTTGAATATATGTGGTCTTTTTGTATAAGCCCAAATGCACAAATAGACAGTTTGGACTTTTCGCGATGCAAACATATGCATTTAACAGATCATGCTTTTCAAGGGAGCAAGATTAAAAGCATAAGCTTACCTGATCATATAACAGATCTACCCGAGTATGTTTTTTGCGATTGTCCTAATCTTGCTTCCATATTAGCAATTGGTGTCATCAAAATAGATTTCAATGCATTTAGAGGCTGCAACTCTTTGGAATATTTAAAAGTTGCAGAAAAATTTTATGCAAATAATTTTGACAGGTATTTTAATGACACAGATTATGATACTTCACGATGTGGAATCGAAATAGGCAAGGATGATAAATATTCGTATATATGGTGTCTAACTAACTTTAGGTTTTATTATACAGATCGTTTAAGTGATGAATGGTCAAATAGGATCTTCAGTTTTAATCATATAAACCAACGCACTTTTTGCATGTTTTTCGGTAGTATTGACATTTATAGTAATTATAAAGATAATTATGCTTCGAATATATCTGATGGTTTTCTTAAAACCTCAAGCCGGTACACGGGAATAACCCACAATGGAATATGTGTTGGAACTGAAGATTTGCAAGAAAATGCGATTCAAAGCTATTATGAAGTCAACAAGATATTAAAGACTGACATCAGAGATGTAATAAAACAAATTGAAGAAGAAGTTGATAAATTAGACATTAGCAGCATTATTGACTCATACGAAACAACAGTATCGGAATGCACTCATACGAAAATTGGCGGTGATGATACATTCTATTCTGAGACACACAGACGTTCTTATTATTCAGATGCATATTTAGAAACCATATTACCTAGTTACCATAGCAAATACGAAGATTCCGGATATACTACAAACTGGCCTACGACATCAAAGAATGAAATTGAAGAATTGCACTTGGAAGATAGTATAATCAGAGAAATGGCCAGGAAGTCGTATTCAAAAGAAGATCATATAACCTATCTTATAAAAGAATATATTCAGTACATCGCTAATAAATCAGCAGAAGTAGAACATTATTTACACATTGGACGCGCAAAAGAGGTCTTTGAACAATATAGTTTCCTTCAAGGGAAAGAGCGTGTGTCAAAGTTAAATAAAGCCATTATTATATAAACGACTGCATTATGAGGATGTGCATTAATTATATGATGAGAGATCTATTCAAGGAAGAAAAAACATTTCTGAATTAGTTTATAGTTTTTCATAGAACATCGCGAAGATGAATGGTGTATCCGAAAGCCGTACATCTTAGGTTTCTCGCAAGGTTAGGGCTTCAGTAAGTGCAGACCCGCGTATTTTTAGCGAAAGGCAACCTTTAAGCGTTGGCGATGAAGGCGCTCTAAATATGGCCTTAGAGCATCCTGAGCCGACACTCCAAGCCTTAGACACTGCGGTAGCGGTGACGGTATTGCTCCTTGACGGCATCGACGACATTGATGATATAGTCGCCGGTCTTTTCGAGCGTTCCGATGATGTCCATGTAGTATATGCCTTCTTGATACTGATATACGCCGCTGTTGACATTGGTGACGTTCTCGCTACGCAACTGGTTGCGCATATTGTTGATTTCACGTTCCTTGTTGTAGCTGGCGATGATTTTGCGTTCTTCGGGGTTTTGGATGTTAGCGATCAGGCCATTCATCATCGTCATGGCCTCGGAAACATAGCCGAACATCATGTCGATGTTGGCCAAAATGTTTTCGTTGAACTCGACGTTGCTTTGGGCTTTACGCGTCATGATTTTGCCCAGTCCGTAACAGCAGTCAGCTATAGACTCGATTTCGCTGATGACCCCGAGCATGGATGTCAGGCGCAGCTTCGAGTCGTTGGACAAGCGTCCTTCGGCGCAATGGTTTAGGTACTTGGCTATTTCGATTTCCATACGGTCGGAGATGTCCTCATATTTTTCGAGACGCGACAACAGCTTGTTGAAATCGACGCTGTTACTCTTGGTGTGCACAAGGTCTTGTGCCATCTTTATCATGCGGCCGACGCGCTCGGCATATACTCCGATTTCTTTTTCGGCCTGAGTGATATTAAGCTCGGTGGCGTTGAGCAAACCGCCGGATATAAACTTGAGGGAGAATTCTTCGTCTTCCTTGTGTCGCGACGGGAGCAGCCATTCGACTATGCGCACATACAATTTCGTGAACCATATCATTATGGAAACATTGATGAGCTTGTATGTCGTATAGAACACGGACAATCCGAACGACATGGCCACCTGCAGCTGTGTAATCATATTGTGGTGGTGCGCAATGACCGCATCGGGCGCAGAAGGCGCGGCATTAGCCATAACTTGGTTGTACATTGCCGGGTCGGTGGCCTTGAGCTCGGTGGTGTATCTGTACAATTCGGTAGGGTCACCCAGCCCGAGCCATTCGGTCAGGTGCGCAGACATATTGACAAAGGGATGGAACACAGCCAAAAGCCATGTCATACCCAGGACATTAAACAGCACATGCCCGGCTGCCGTGCGTTTGGCGGCAATATTGCCGCTCAACGATGCCAGTACCGGGGTAATAGCCGTACCGAGGGCGGCACCCAGTACAAGTCCGCAGGCCAGCGGATACTCAATCCATCCTTTGCTGCACATAATCAACGTGATGGCAAAAGTAGCCGCCGATGACTGTATGACGCAGGTCAGCACCATGCCCACCAGTACAAATAGCAACAGCGACATAAAGCCCATATTGGTGTAGTACGAGAGCGACTCGAACACCTCGGGGTTGGACTGCAGGTCGGGGACGTAGTCGTTGATGATGTTCAAGCCAAGGAACAGCAGCGAGAAACCGACAAGGAATTCGCCGAGGCTCTTGGTGCGGCTGCCTCGCATAAAAAGCATGGGCACAGCCACGGCCAGTATCGGCATGGTCACGGCCGAGATGTCAACCTTGAAGCCGAAGAGGGCGATAATCCATGCCGTGAAGGTGGTACCCACGTTGGCACCCATGATTACGGCCATAGATTGGGCCAAGGACATCAGTCCGGCGTTGACGAAGCTGACAACCATCACTGTCGATGCCGATGAGCTTTGAATCAATGCCGTGATGGTGAAACCGGTAACCACGCCTTTGAAGCGGTTACGTGTCATTGCCGACAGTATGTGGCGCAAGCGGTCGCCCGCGGCTTTTTGCAGGCCTTCGCTCATCACCTTCATACCATACAGAAATAGGCATACCGATCCGAGTAGGCCCAAAAAATCAAAAAATCCGTAGTCCATGTCGCTGGTTAGGTGGATATTGGAGTAAGTTCGTACTTTCGTTCTATTGACCGTGGTCGTCGTTGCCAACCTCGGCAATGGTTAAGTGCCACGGGAAGAGACGCGTACTTTCCGACTGCAAATTTACTCGAATTTTATATATTATTTATGTTTGCTTAGCGTTTTTTTCATCTTTAGTAAACATTCGGACAGCCTTTCGGTTTGCCTATGCACTGTATGTCGCTGTAGCTTATCAGATTGACGCCGGATATAACGGATTGTACCTAAAAACGGCTCAAAGCTACGCCGACACGCGCCTATGCGCCGTATTTTCCAATAATTGTGCTTTTTGGACTACAAAAGGAACGGATACATCTGTTTCACTCGCGGATTTATTCGTAATTTTGCGGAGTGAATACACCCTGAGACGGAGGCATCACATAAATTAAACATGCAGGACAAACGCACCACATATTCTTCGGCAGTATTACGCTGCCTTATGTATCTGATGATGGCGACGTTATGCGTATCCATACCGGAAGATGCGCGTGCGCAGATTGTATCCACAACGGAGCAGCGCATCGATGCAGACTCGATGCGTCGCGCCTTTGACAACCGCCCGTATTTCGGGCTGTACAAGGACAACTACTTTATCTTCGGACCGGCAATAGGCAGTCGCCCCACCAACGAGAATACCAATGTCAAGTTTCAGATTTCGATTTCGCAACGTCTGACACGTTCCACACTACCATTAGGCATTTATCTGTACCTGTTTTATACGCAGAAAGTATTCTGGAACGTTCTGGAGAAGTCGCTGCCCATGACCGACCTCAACTTCAATCCCGGTATCGGACTTACCAAGCCGCTGTTTGTCAAGAACCGTTATATCGGCAAAGTGACGCTGATGGCCGAGCACGAAAGCAACGGCCGCGATGGCGACGCCTCGCGCTCGTGGAACAAAATATCCTTGGGCGCCAACGTGATGATAGACCCCATGCTTATGGTACACGGCAAAGTATGGATACCAATCATTGACGGCGAAAACAACCGCGACATCCTCGATTACTGCGGACTTTATCAAGTGGGGCTGCAATTCTTCAGCTCCAATCGCCGTTTCAACGCCGGAGTCACCCTGGTGAAGCGCCGCGGCTGGCGCCAAAGCTACAACACAACCATCGAATTCAGCTACCGACTCTGGAAGCGCGACAACCAATTCATTTTTCTGCAATACTATAACGGCTATGGCGAAGGCCTGCTCGAGTACAACAAATTCCATAGCCAGTTGCGCATAGGCATAGTCATAAAGCCGCAACTGTTCAGCGACTATTGACAGATGCACACCCGGGCGTTATCGTCCCTGCACATGCGTGGCATCGACAGCTTGCCCACTGCCCGCCATCTTTCTATCATCAAGGACAAAAAGCAAACCTCCATAGTTTCAGTACCCCCACCCTCAACTTCGATGAAGTCACTTTGTGCGACTTAGACACAATAATAATAAAAATGCAACGAGGGCACTCTCGCATAGGAGCGCCCTCGCCGTATATATGTGTCTCGTAAGAGATTACTTCACGAAGACTTTGGAAACCTTGTCGCCTGCCACCTTGATGTATACGCCATTTGCAGGACGATCCACGCGTACACCCTGAAGGTTGTAAAAGACAGGAGTTGCGGCTGCCTCGGCATCAATGTCGCCGATACCGCTGTAGCGGTCCACCTTGAGCCACGAAGATTGGTTGGTGTCAAGATTGTGATAGAATGTCAGTTTGATACTCTCGGTGATGGTGGAGCTGATGTTATTGGCATTATATTTCAGCTCGGTAGTCTGGCCCGCTTCGATAGACTTCTTGTCGTATACGCCGTAATTAACTGCGGTCCAGTCGGCTGTGGCAACCTTGAATTCGCCGAGCAGTCCTTCGGGCAGCGTCAGTTCGTAGACGTTTTCGCCGGAAGCGTTTTTCTCGACAAAGTTAAATTTGTAGGCGTCTTTTGCCGCCCATCCCGTGGCTTCGCCGAGTATATAAATCTCAAAAACATCGGTGTACGAGCCTTCTCCTTGCAGCTCAAGGGTCTTGGCATCCATGTTTACGACCAGTTTGAAGTCGCCTGTAGCAGGCACCACCATGTTTCCGCACTTGCCTTCCGTCCAAGTCACGGCGGTGTTCAGTGGCAGAGTGTAGTTACCATTGTCATCGGCCATGCCGAAAGCAGCGGCATTGAAGGTGGACCAGTCGCCTTTGGCGGTAGATAGTTTGAACATCTGACCCTGCTTGGCGTCGGTCATGTCATAGGTGTATACGCCGTCGGCGTAGGTGAGCGTTGCCGATTCCTCGGGAGTCCAAGTAGCGGTCAGTCCGGGCACGTTGCCGGTAATATATACCGGGCTTTGTGCCGAAGCAGTGGCGACTGCAGCAGATACAACGGCTGCCATCGCAAAAATACGGTAGCTGTGTTTCATAAAAACAAGTAAATAAAAAGTAAGTAGTATGATATAGTATTCAAAAAGAATCCTTGCGGATCTTTTTCGGCCGTAAAATTACGCATTATTTTTCTATCTACCACATTTTCACTCTTTTTTTCTAAAAATATAAAACCGCAACCCCGATGAACGCAACCGCAGGTGATTTTGCCATTTAGGGAAAATATGACTAAATTTGCGATGTCGCAGCAGTTCGGGATATACAGACAACCACACTGCCGCGCATGTACGTACAACATAAAAAATTAATACACATGCTATTATCCATGACCGGCTTCGGCAAAGCCACCGTAGTCATACCAGGACGGACAATTACCGCCGAAGTAAAGTCTCTCAACTCGAAGCAATTCGACCTCAGTACACGCATTCCTTCATCCCTACGCGCCCACGAAATAGATATGCGCAACATTCTGGCTTCCAAGCTGCAACGCGGCAAGGCCGACTTTGCCATCACTGTCGAGAATACGGCGGCAGCGGTATCTTGCCACCTCAATGTGGACAATCTGGCTGCATATCGCGCACAGGTGTCCGAGGCCGCCGTGGCCTTGGGCATACCCGAACCGGAGGATTGGTACAGCGTATTGCTGCGCTTCCCGGACGTGATGCAGGCCAACGAGGAAGAAAGCGTGGACGATGAGGCTGTCGCTTGCGCATTGCGCGAAGTCACCACACTGGCCGCCGATGCGCTGCTGGACTACCGTCGCGCCGAAGGTCGAAAGCTGGAAGAATTCTTTGCAGTGCGCATACAGCACATTTCAGAATTGCTGGCGCAAACTCCCCAATACGAGGCCGAGCGCATACAGCGCATACGCACACGCATGGCCGAGGCGCTCCAAAGCATCCCCGTCATCGAATACGACAAGGGACGACTGGAACAGGAAATGATTTTCTACATAGAGAAACTCGATGTCAACGAGGAGCGCCAACGTCTCACACAACATCTGGCTTACTTCTTGGAAACCATGGAACAAGACCCCGGACAAGGCAAAAAACTCGGATTTATCGCCCAGGAAATGGGACGCGAAATCAACACTCTCGGATCCAAGTCCAATCATGCCGAAATGCAACGCATAGTCGTGATGATGAAAGACCTCCTCGAACAAATCAAGGAGCAGGTACTCAATGTAATGTAACCCTCCATACCACCAATTATGAAACAAGGCAAGATTATTGTCATCAGCGCTCCCAGCGGCTGCGGCAAGTCCACAATTATCAACGCCATACTTGATGCGGGCGACATAGATATGCGCTTCAGTGTCAGCGCCACCAACCGCTCGCCTCGTGACGGCGAAGTCGATGGCGTGCATTATCATTTTATGTCCACCGACGAATTCCGTAACGCCATAGCCGAAAACCGATTTATCGAATGGGAAGAAGTATATCCCGGACGATACTACGGCACCTTGACTTCGGAAGTCGAAAACGCCATAAACGCCGGCGATAATATCATACTTGACATAGACATAAAAGGCGCTCTCAATGTCAAGCGCCATTTCGGCAACCTTGCTCTCACCATATTCATCCTGCCGCCGGACATAGATACCTTGCGCCGGCGTCTCGAAACACGCGGCACCGACGACCCCGAAGCCATTAATCAGCGCGTGGCTAAGGCCGAATACGAAATATCCTTTGCCGGACAATGCGACATGCGCATCACCAACGATAACCTCGATACAGCCATAGCCGAGACACACCAAGCCATCATTTCTTTTCTGGAAAAATAAATCCGTCCTTCAGCCCGTCCGAAAGCCCATATATAAACAACAGGAAAACGAACTTTCTCCGACACACGCATATGAAAGAAACCATCGGCATACTCGGCGGAACTTTCAGTCCCGTGCATATAGGGCATATTGCTCTGGCTTCATATATGGTTCAATGGAAATATGTGGACCGTGTATGGTTGGTGCTGTCACCACTCAACCCACTGAAACAAGCATCGGATATTCTGCCTGATGCACTGCGCATGGAGATGCTCGAAAAAGCCGCACACGACATCGACGGAGTAGAGCCTTGCGATATAGAGTTGTCAATGCCACGCCCCTCCTACACCATAGACACACTGCGCAAACTGGCCGTCACTTACCCGGACAAGAATTTCAAACTTATTATAGGCAGCGACAACTG
>ERZ856578.2257-NODE-2257-length-32429-cov-26.298961_pt1 | contig 32429 bp, 51 predicted proteins | sample MGYA00514384_ERZ856578 | MGnify/ENA primary metagenome ERZ856578 (study PRJEB29103, sample SAMN06111958) | human gut metagenome | biome: human gut; feature: ankylosing spondylitis patient; material: healthy_person | host: Homo sapiens | place: China:Hangzhou... | reverse complement strand
GGCCCCGTGAGCGAGGAGCGCTGCATCCGGGAAGCCGTGTGTATACACACGAAAAAGATTTTTGATTCCTGCAAGGAGGAAGATATAGCGTCTTTAATACTTATCAATAAAAGGGAAATTTGACTTATATGGCACGGAGCTGGAAGGTCAGCTGGAAGTCGGCGGGCTTGGTTTTCTTCTTCTTTTCATACCAGACTGCCTCCAGGACGGATTTCAGCAACGCATTTTTCCCAGCGGCGTCGGCGGTGCCATAGGCATCCAGAACGGCGCGGATCTTCTCGGCCAGCAGAGCGGGGTTGGAGCATTGGATCTCCCGGAGGGAGCGCTCCAGCTCCGCCTCTTTCTTTTCCAGGGCGACCCGCTTTTCTTTCACGGCGGCCATGCGTTCCCGGAAAAGTTCCAGGTCATACTCCCCCAGTTCCAGCAGCTCGTACAGGCGGTTTTTCTGACGGTCTGTGCCGGCCAGTGCATCCCGGACCTGGACCAGCGAGGTCTCCAGCACATCAGTGTCCCGGCCGGGGATGTGCTGGGGCTGTCCCATGGTCAGCTTAGCCAGCGTATCCGCGAGGTAGTTTAGGATTTGCCCCTCCACCAGGTCAATCTTGGTGGACGCGCAGCAGCCGGGCCGGGTACAGAGCAGATAGGCGCTCCCCTTCATCACCATACGTTGCATATTCTGGCGGCAGTTGACACACTTGACCAGACCGGCCAGGGGACTGCGTACAGTGCCATCGTTCCGCGCCGGCTGATACCGGCCATCCATGACCGCCTGGACCTGGTCGAAGAGCGCACGGTCCACGATGGCCGGGTGGATCCCCTCGGTGATGGTCCACTGGTCCCGGGGCTGGTAGATCGTGATGTGCTTCGGGTTGCCCTGGGCGCCCTTGCGGATATGCTTTTTCTGGTTCCAGACGATTTTTCCGATGTAGGTAGGATTACGCAGGATCTTAGCCACGCTGGTGCGGGAGAACTCAGGGGAGCGGTGGGGATGAGCTCCCAGGGTGTTGACATGGCGGGCCACGGCGACACAGCCGTAGCCTTTGGCGTAGAGCTCAAACATCATTCGGACAAACCGGGCCTCCGGCTCATAGATCTCCAGGGTGGGCTTGCGGTCCACCACAGTTTTGTGATAGCCGTATGGGGCGTTGGCCACATAGCACCCGTCCTGGATAGACATCTGGAGGCCGCGGCGCAGGCGTTTGGTGATGATCTTGTACTCTCGGCGGCTGATGAAGGTTTTCAGCTCGGCGTACTCCTCGTCGATCTCATCGGCCAGGTTATAAATCTTTTCCGGGGTAATGATCAGGGTGCCGGACTCCCGGAAGGCGTCCAGGACGATGCCCTGGTCCTTCATCCGACCGCGGGAGAGCCGGTCCAGGTCCATGCACAGCACGGCGTCATACTTACCTTCCTCTACGTCCTGGAGGAGCCGGAGCATCTGGGGCCGCGTGTAGAGAGATTCGCCGCTGACGACCTCCGGGTACTCCTCCAAGATGTGGATGCCGTGGGCGGCAGCATAGTCGTACAGAGTTTTCTGGTGCTTGGCCAGCACTTCGTCGGTGGCCAGGCCCTCCTCCATCCGGGACTTGCGGAGGTAGACCGCCGCGTCCAGGCCTTCAGTTCCTGGTACGATCTTATCGTTCATAGGGGCCTCCTTGCGATCAAATCGGCAAGCGCTTGCCGATTTGACATTTGTATGGTTGCGCTGCGGCGAAAAGTGTGGTATTCTGACCTTGGCGCTGCCAGACAGCAGCGGTCAGCCCTTCCTCTGGAGGGCAGCTTCTTTGCCCTCTGATCTTTCGAAAGGGGGGCTGCCCAATGGTTACATACTCTGACTTGATTCAGATTGGTATTCTCATTGTTGGTATTATCGGTCTCTTTATGAGCCATAAAAAGAAGTGACCGCCGGCACCCTGACAAGTACGGCGATCACTTCAAAGTCATAATTCAGGGCTGACCGTGTTTGGCAGCGCCCTTTACATGTTCAGTATAACCGCCTGATGTTCGATTGTCAAGTCCGCCCCGAGCTGGGGCGGGCTTTTTTAAGCCCGCCGATGTGGGCGGATTCGACAATCAATAGCCATTGGATTCGACACCGTGGACCGCCTGCTCGTGGGTAAATCCATCGAACTCCAGCTGGTCGATCAGGCTGTCTCTGGAGAACGAGGTGTACTTGAGGTACTTTGCAGCAGCTTCAACAGCTTCTGCGTCCCAATTCGCCTCACAGCTATCGGTCCCATATACCGCCTGCTCATGGGTGTACCCCTCATACTCCAGCTGGTCAATCAGGCCGCTGTACGAAAAGGCAGAATAACTAATATAGCGCTTGGCGGACAAGACAGCCTGCTGTTTCCAGTCGGCTCCGCAATTATCCGCGGCAAAGATAGCATCCTCCGTGGAATATTTCTCATATTCCAGCTGGCTAATCAGGCCCTTGCGGGAAAAGGGTGAGTACTTAATATAACGCTTGGCGGCCTCAAGGGCGTTTTTCTGGCCAGTCGTCGCTGGTGCTTGTGTGGTGGAGATCCAGACGGTGGATGTTGCGCCATCCCAGGTGACTTTCGCACCCAGGGCCTCAGATACAAACCAAGCTGGAACCATGGTCCGGTTGTTGACGATCATGGCTGGCGTGTCCAGCGTTACCGCCTTGTCGTTGACGTAGGCAGTGGCGTTGTCAATCTGGATTTTGACTGTGGTATCCCCTTTGTAACCAGTGGCGGTTTTGGTTCCCTGGTCCCAAGTCATTTCTGCACCTAAAGCATTGAAAATAGGACCAATCGGTACCATGGTCCGATTATTGATGATCTGAGCCGGAACCTCGGACTCCAGAGGCTTTTGGTCAATGTAGAGACTGACTGCTCCTGCACTTGTGACCATGGCTGCGGCCAAAGTTCCACACACCAGTGCGGACAGGGCGGTACGTTTCATTTCGATTTCTCCTTTTATTTTATTCTGCTGCTACGAACAAATTTTTTCTTCGGTGTATTGCAATTATAGAACAACTGTTCTATAATTGCAATAGAATTATTTTTGGAAGGGGCGGGCGAGATGACAAATCGGGAGAAAGAGCTGTTGGCAATCATCCGGGGGAGCAGGGACCCCGCCGCGCTTATGCTGGTGGCCGCCCAGGCGATCACATCTTGTCTGCGGCCGCCTGAACGATCCGGATTACCATGTCCTGCTGATCCGGCGTCAGCTGGCGAAACAAATCCATAAGAGCTTGTTCCGCTTCTGAGAGCCCATCGTCTTGTACGGTGGGCTCTGTTTTTTCACCCAAAAGTTCTTTTGCATAATCATAAAGATCGGGATATTTGGATTTCATTTCTGACCAAAGTCCGAGGTCCTGAATGTGCTGAAATGCAGCCTTCATTGCTAGAGTGCTATCTTGTTCGAGTTGTGCGTCGTAAGCCTCAATAGCCTGGAGTATTAGATCGTCTTTCTTCACCTTTTCTTGATCAGTCATGTGCTTTTGGCCTATGCCGCCACAGAGCCAAGCAGGTGATGTTTGTAGTACAGTCGAAAGTTTCCCTAGCATTTCCATAAAAGAATTACTTTTCTTTTTCTTCCAATCTGTAACGGTTTGTGGAGATATTTCAAGCCTCTCTGCAAGTTCTTTTTGAGTAAGTTTTTGCTCTTTCAAAAGGACAAAAATTCTCTCCCGTACAGAATCATACGACATATCAAATTTGTACAAATAAACCACCACCTTCCTATTAAAAAAAGAATAGTATAAACCCACAAAAATCAGATAAATTCTGATTTTTGAATTGACAATCAGAGTATATCTGATTTATGATTTACTCACGGGAAATGAGAAAGACAAATCCCCAAAACGAGATCGCAAATAGAGTTATAGATACCTATATCCTACCATATTTCCCGCCGGTAAGCAAGCACGAAGGAGGTGGACGCATTGGAAAATAACCTGAAGCTCCGGGAGATCCGGGAGGCCCAGGGGCTTTCTCAGCGGGCGGTCGCCCAGTCTCTGGGGGTGACGCCGGGGGCGGTGGCCAAGTGGGAGCTGGGGTACACTCAGCCGACTCTCGGGAACCTGCTGTCGCTGGCATCCCTGCTGGGGTGCTCCATGGACACCCTGCTGGGACTGGCAAGCGGACAGACCCCGGCCTAGCTTAATTTTACCCCAAAGAGGAGGAGATCACCATGCCGGAGGAGTACCGGAATATCTACAAAAACGCCCGCCGGGCGGCGGGTTACACACAGGAGACGGCGGCGGAACAGCTGGGTCTCAGTGTAGAGAGCGTGAGGGCCTATGAGACCGGCCAGAGGATCCCGCCCAACGATGTGGTGGAGCAGATGGTGATCTGCTACAACGCCCAGCGGCTGGCCTATCAGCATCTGCATGAGACCAATGCTCTGATGGCCCGGGTGGTCCCGGAGCTGGAGCAGCGGTCTGTACTGGAGACGGCGGTGCGGATCTACAACCGCATGGCCCGCTTCCAGCGAGAACACGGCGTGGACCGGCTGATGACCATTGCAGAGGACGGCCAGATCGACCAGAGCGAGCGGGCGGAGTTTGACGCCATCATGGCGGACCTCCGGGAGATCGTCAAGGGCGGTCTGGAGCTGGAGGTATTCTGCGGACGGGACGAGTCCTGAGCAGCAAAAACCCTCGGCCAGGCCGGGGGAGAAGAGGGGGTGAGAGGTGTGGGGGAATTTTTTACCACCGTTTTTGTCCCATTGGTTTTTGGCTACCTCTTGGTTGGATTCGCAATTTACTGGGAAAGAGGAAGCCCCAAGTATTACAGGACTCTGTTGCTCTTACTATTGCTTTGTGTGATCTGTGTCGTCAGTTCACTCTATACGGCTTTCCTTCTGTCCTGATTCTGGTGTCGGAATAGGATAGTGTATCAAATCATTCCGCTTACCAGGGATGGCGTAAGCAGCAAAACGCCCCCGGCCAGACCGGGGGAAAAGGGTGTGAAACAGATGTTTTCAGCAGAAAAGATATTTGATCTGATCCGGGAACGGGGCATTGAACAGAAGGAGTTTGCACGCCGAATCGGAGTTTCAGACAAAACTGTGAGTGCGTGGAAAACTGGTCGGGCAAGGTCTTATACTAAGTATCTCGTGGAGATTGCAGAGGCCCTTTCTGTTCCAGTTGGGGAGCTGGTGAAAAGCAACAGCGCAATCAAGTAAGACCAGAGCATAGAGGACAACCAGCGTCGAATATATCCAAGGAGGGAGGTGGCGTCATGCTGCGAGTGGAGGAATTTCAGCACCAAAATCAGACCTGTTACCGCAAGGAGCTGGAGGGCTGTCCGGTGGTGGTCACGGAACAGAGCTATCAGGCCACGCTGGGAAAGCTGGAGTACACACGGCGTCCTGTGCGGTGGAAGGGCCGCCACCTGCTAATCCTTGGGGATCAGACGATGGATGTAGATGAGTCCCTGGTCACGGACTGCGGCCCCAAGCTTGGGGTTTCGGTGGGGTATGAGCTCCACCGGGAGATCCCCTTTACCGAGGAAGAGCGGGCGGAAGGCCGGAAGCGGGTCATTGAGTTGGCCACCCAGCTGATGATCCGGGCCGGGATCTGGTAAGAGAGGAGGCATATCTATGTGGGAAAAGCTGAGGCGGCAGTGGCCGCGGCTGTACGAGGCCCTGGAGTGGGTGACCTTCGCCCTGGCGGCGGGGGCGTTCCTGCTGGCCCTGGGGGTCTATCTGTCGGTGAAGGGAGGCTGACGTCATGCGCCCACCCAATTTGACGGAGGCGGCCCGGGTGACAGCGTCTCTGCTGGACCAGTACGGCCCGGCGCGGCTGCTCCGGGTGGAGGAGCTGGCCCCCGGGATCTTCCGGGGGATACTGGCCGGCGGGGCCCAGGCCCTGGCAGTGGTCCGGGAGGACGGACGGATCGCCGTCCGGGAGGCCGAGCCGTGGGCATAAAAAATCCCCGGGGCCTTTCGGCTCCCGGGGCGGTAGACAGGGGGTCTACCATGAGAACAAACGTATTATACCATGGGAACGTGTGTTTGACAAGGGGGAATTTTAAGCGAAATGCGTGAGAATTTGAGAAAGGCCCGAAAGGCTGCTGGGATGACCCAGCAGGCCATGGCGGACCAGTTGGGACTAACATTACGGCATTACCAGAAAATCGAATATTCGGAGCTTAACGGTTCTTTTGCGGTTTGGGATGCCTTGGAGGACCTTCTGGGGGTACATCAACGGAAACTCCGAGAGATTTCAAGTATTCGTCCCGGCCCAAAAGGAAATCAGTAGGGATGTCCAAAATATCTGCGATTTGAACCAGCATATCATAGTGCGGTTCCCGATCACCAGATTCATAGTTTTGATAGGTTCTAAGGGCTAAATCAAGCCTGTCGGCCATTTTTTGTAGTGTAAGGCCCTTAGAAATACGAGCAGAGCGCAATCTGTCATTGAACATACGAGCCCTCCTATAACTTTTGCTTGACTACGCCCAAATTGTGCGTTATTATGAAGACAAAGTAAACACCCAATTTGAACGTAATAGGAGGGCGCAACATGAACACTACCACAGCGAGATACTTGGGGATCAGCCTCGACACCCAGGCCTGCGCGAATTGCAGGCACTTTTACCAGCACTATATCCTGGATCCACTGTCCGGCGGCAGATACTGCGTACCAGTGCACAGCGGACACTGCTGCTACCCCCGGTTCAAATACCGCAAGGTGAGCGATGTGTGCGAGCACTTTGAGCGGACAGAGGATGATGAGTAAAAAAACAGAAAGAAGGATAAAAATGCTTAGTTTTATTGATTTGATTGATATAACTGACAGTGCAGCCCAAGATCTGGAAGCAACGATTTCGTTGCTTGGGATCATCAAAGATCGTGTATATCAGTTTGCAGAAATCCATGAAAACAATGATGCCTTTGATCTGCTCGCACACCGACAAGGTATCAACCATTTGCTCTTGGCTCTTGATGGATTTGAACTTTCACTTGAGTGCGTAAAGCGTACGTTAGCGGATGCGTCCAAAGATGCAGAGGAAAGTAGGGATCAGAAATGAGTGAGAAGGTCCAGAGAGGATATTGGGGTGTCCTTCCTGGAGAAATTGTACACGATCCTGCCTTGACAATCGCGGCACGGTATCTCTATGTAATTCTTTCCTCCATGGCGGGCAAGAAAGGCTTCTGCTGGCCATCTAATGAAGATATTGCAGGAGAACTTGGCTTATCAAAGCGCAGGGCGGTTGAACTTCTGGCGATGCTGAGAGATGCTGGATACATCAAAATTTTATTTAAGCCCTATGGGAAAGGAGAGCGTCGTTATATCTATTGCGGTATGTTTCCTGAGCGGGCTGACATTGATCCTGATGACGAAGAGAAGCAGTGCGAGGAATCGCACGGGGTGGATGCGGAGGATTGCGTACCCCCATGCGAAAATTCGCACGACCCCCATGCGAAAAATACGTTTGCATATATAGGTAGAACTTTAAAAGAAGAAAAACAAAAAGAACTTACTTCCGAAGGGGCACAATCTGGTTCCAAAATGAAGCCAAGCAAGTACGATCTGGCGGAGGATGCCAAACCACTTTTGACCCAATATGTTGGGAAAGACCGGGAACTGGCGGTCGTCATACAGGATATGATTGCCAGCCGAACAGAACTAAAGGCAGTCAATTCCAAACGGGCGATTCGGGCAATGCTATCCGAATTAGACAGACTTTCAGGCGGTTCGCGGGCGAATAAGCTTGCCTTACTTCGACGGGCAATTTCCAGTGGGTGGAAAACAGTTTACCCCATGCGCCCCGATGAATTGCCGGAGAAACCTGAGAAAGATCCCACCCTGGTGGCCCGGGAGGAGGTGGCCACATGGTAGCCCAAAAGGAGGACAGGCTCTCCGCCCAGGTGGCGGTGCTGGGATCCCTGCTCATTGATGACAGGCTGGTGGGGCAGGCTCTGGAGCGGATCCGCCCGGAGGACTTCCTTGCCCCCAAGTGCCGCATGGTGTTCCAGGCCATCCGAGCGCTGTTTGCCGAGGGCAAGCCCACCGATGCGGTGACCGTCCGGAGCAAGCTGGGGGGCCGGGAGGATGACGGGTGGACCCAGTACCTGATGGAGCTCATGGAGCTCACCCCCACGGCGTCCAACATCTGGGAGTATGCCTCCATTATGCGGGCGCAGGCGCGGATGTCCAAAGTGGCCGAGCTGGGCGGCCTGCTCCAGGTGACCCAAGATATGGACAAGGCCCGAGGCTACATTGCCCAACTCAACGAGCTGCTGGTGGACCGCCGGGGCATCCGGCGGATGGATATGTCCCAGATGCTCCTAGCCTTTGCCGACCGGCACAGCGGGACTCCCGTGCAGTACATGACCTGGGGCCTGCCCAAGCTGGACGCGGGTACATACACCGAGATGGGGGACATGGTGGTGCTGGGGGGCTACCCCTCCGCAGGCAAGACCGCCCTGGCGGTGTCCATGGCCTACCACCAGGCCAGGACGCACCGGGTGGGGTTTTACAGCCTGGAGACCAACCAGTACAAGCTGGCCGACCGCCTGATCGCCAACCTGGCGGGGATCGAGATGCCCACCATCAAGCGCAACGAGATCTCGGAGGAGGCGTGGGGCCGCTTTGCCGCCTGCTCTGACCGGATCCGGGCCCACTCGCTGGAGCTGATCGAGGCCAGCGGCATGAGCGTCCAGGACATCCAGGCAGACGCCCTGGCCCGGAGGTACGAGATCGTGTACATCGACTATCTCCAGCTGGTGGAGCCGGAGACCCGGAAAACCAACCGCACGGAGCAGGTGTCCGGCATCAGCCGGGGCCTTCAGCAGCTGGCCCACGGACACGGGATGCTGGTGGTGGCCCTGTCCCAGCTCTCCCGGGCGGACAAGGCCGGGGAGGACAAGCTGGTGGAGCCCACCATGTCCGACCTGAGAGAGTCCGGGCAGATCGAGCAGGACGCGGACGCCATCCTGCTGCTCTACCTGGAAGAGCCCGGCAGGCCGGACAAGAGCCGCCGGGTGCTGAAGGTAGCCAAAAACAAGGAGGGCACCCGGGGGAGGATCTATCTGGTCTTTGACGGCCAGTACCAGCGCTTCCGGGAGAGCGCGCTGGAGGAGCCCGCCCCGGCGGCGAAGCGGCAGACCTACAAGCGGCCGCCCAAGACTCAGATTGACTTTTTTGACCTGCCGGACGAGCCGGTCCCATTTGAAGAAAAAACGGAGGAATTACCATGAGAACATTTGCGATCGTCAACCGGGATGAGCGGCGAGTCTGCGGGAACAAACCGAATCAGACGAGACATGAGTTTGAACAACGGGTGCAGGAGTTGGTATGGATCGCGCTGGTCACCGCGTTTTTGTTCGGCGTGTTTGCGCTGGGCATGAGCGTCGGAATCTGGCTGACGGAGGTGGCGTGATGTTTACGCCGGAAGAGCTGGCTGAGATGGCAGCCGCCGATGCGGAGATCGAAGCGGAGTTCCGCCTGACGCAGGAGGATCTGGACCGGAGCCGTGAGCTGGACCGGGAGGCGAGGTTCCGAGCCCTGCCTATGGAGAAACAGAAGGTGGCCGCACAGCAGAAGGCCTACCGGGAAGCCAACCGGGAGAAGGTGGCCGAGTACCAGAAGGCCTACTACGAAGCCAACCGGGAGAAGGTGGCCGAGTACCAGAAGGCCTACTACGAAGCCAACCGGGAGCAACTGCGGGAACGAGCCCGGAATTATATGCGGGCCTACCGCACAAAAAAGAGAGCCGCCGGGCGATGAGAGGATGGGATGAGAATGCTGAATAGAATCACGATCATGGGCCGGCTGGGCCGGGATCCGGAGGTGCGGTACACCCAGGCAGGCAAGCCGGTGGCCTCCTTCTCCCTGGCGGTGGACCGGGATTTCAAGGACAAGGCCAGCGGCGAGCGGGCCACCGACTGGATTCCCGTGGTGGCCTGGGAGGCCCGGGCAAAATTTGTCCAGCAGTATTTCCGCAAGGGCCAGCTGGCCGTGGTGGAGGGCCGCCTCCAGATCCGGGACTGGACCGACCGGGATGGCGGCAAGCGCCGCAGCGCCGAGGTGATCGCCGACGGCATCTATTTTGCCGGGACCAGGTCCGCCCCGCCCAGCGAGGGCAACGCCGACGAGGGGACGCTCCCACCCCCGCCGGCCGGGGAACTCCAGGACCTGGAGGATGACGGCGAACTGCCGTTTTGAGCGCTATGATGACCTTATGCTGGAGCTGCCGCCGGGCCCTGGGGACCATGGGATGCCCCTGGTGTGAGTATGACGAGATGGAGCACCGGGTGCGGTTTGACCCGGTGCCCGGCTGGACAGCCAAAAAACAGGTGCGGGTCCACGGGATGACCTCCTACACGGTGATCCAGTGTCCGTTGTACCTGGAGGACGAGGAGAGGAGCGTGGAGGGATATGCCTGAGCTGATCCCATGGGAGCCGGGGAAGATCGGGCCCCGGATCCGGCTGGTGCGGGAGGCCCGCGGGTTCCGGATGGCCGATTTGGAGGCCCGGGTGGGGCTGTCCGCCGGAAACCTGTACCAGATCGAGCGGGGGGTACACGACCCCCGGGTGGATACCCTGTTCCTGATCGCCCAGGCCCTGGAGGTGAGCGCGGATGAACTGCTAGGGCTCGGAGCCAGGATACCTGAACCGCCTGGAAGTTCGGGCAGAAGTCGAAAGGATTGATTTGGAGGCGCTGAAAGATGGCAAGGGCGATTGATGCCAGTGAACTAATGGCTGAAATCCAGGCATGTAGCTGGGACAGCGAACAGGATAAGGAGCGGGCAGAGGACCTTGTGTTGGGGATGCCAACCCTCACCCCGCCGAACGAGCCGCTGATATGCGATGGGTGTCTATGGGCGGAAATGGGGGCACTTGAGAAATGCTCGTCTTGTATGAGAGACAAAAAAGATAATTACTACCGCCGCCCGCCGGAGGGAGATGAGGACGCATGAAACCGACTTGTATTACTTGCACTGCTGACTGTGTTGACGCCGCAGACATTATCTCCACTCTCCAGGCCGAAAACAAGAAGCTGCGGGCAGAGCTGGAGCAGGTGAAGAATGAGCGAGACAGCGCAAAAGCGACACTGCATTGGCTAAAACTGCATGGCCAGAAGGAGGGGTGACATGAAAAGACTGACAGGAAGAAGAGATGGACGCGCATATATTGTCGGGTGTCCAGATTTTGCGCTCCCTAAAATCGCAGGGCTGATTATACAGCAAACGGTTGACCGCCTCGCAGCCTACGAGGACACTGGGCTGGAGCCGGAGGAGATCACCGAGATGGAGGCAAGATGGGAAAGGAATTTAGAAAAATGGAACGGTTAACAGGGGAATATACTCGCTGGAATTGTGCGTGTAGACACCGCTTATTTTTTGATGTGTATGAGATTGCTGATCGTCTCGCAATCATTGAGGACATCCTGGGCGATGACTACGACCTGGACCGCCTCCGGGAGCTGGTGCAGGCCGGCCGGGAGGGGCGGTGAAAAAGTCATGGGCGAAAGAGAGCATTACGAAGGCGTGGAACCGCCGTGCTGGAGAGGAGAACGGAAGGGAATGAAAAGTGATGACCAAGTATGATGAAATCAGCGAACGCCTGATGTCTATTGCGAGCAGGAAAAGAGATACGAATCAGATGAAAGCACAAATAGAACTCAAAACCATCCAGAGGGAATATGAAGCCTATACGGACGGTGTTTTGGATGCGCTGAAAGCAATCAAGCAGGCAATGCAGAGGGAGGAACAGGATGGCTGAGTGTAAAGCGTGTGGGGAGTGGTTTGGGACGGCCACACCGCAAGATTTGTGTCCTACCTGTGAGAGAGCCTTAAAACGGCTGGGTGGATATGTGGAGCCGGTGCGGCATGGGCGGTGGGTAAAACAATATCGCAGCGGGATTCCCGTAGACAAAGGCTATGTGTCAAGCTGCTGCGATATGTGGAGTGATCGAAAATCAAACTACTGTCCCAACTGTGGGGCAAAGATGGACGCTGATGGATAATCTTCTGACGGACAAGGATCTGGAGACCATCGCCCGGGCCCACCGCCGCTGCGGTGAGATGGAGATCGAGCGGACGCTGGGGGCGCTGCGGGTGCGGGTGAGCACCTGCCCCGCCTCCCGGGCCTGGTCCGTGCCCTACCTGATCCGGCTGGAGCGGTGGCGGCCTGGGATGTACAGTACACAATATTTTGACAGCGCGGAGGCGCTGAGAGAGGAGTGGGAACGTGGCACGATTGACTTATCAGGACGCTGACGGCAGCTGGGGGCTGCACGGAGTGAGCTGGGATCAGCTGGCGGCCCTGCCGCCCCGGGTGTATGGTGCGCTGGTCAGACTGCGGGACCTGGAGGCCCGCATGGAGACGGAGACCGGGGGCGCCCCGGCAGAGATGGAGGAGGGAGGAGTGTCATCATGGATCCAGCAGAGATTTGCACGGGTGATTTGACACATCAGGTGCTGGTGATCCAGCTGCCCCGGGGAGACAGGGGGGAGGCGGATCTGACAGCATACCGGGACTATGTGGTGGCGTCGCTGGCCCAGGGGGTGCTGGTCCTGGGCTCCGGGACCATCTGGGCGGTGGAGGAGCTTCCCGGCTTGGGCGGGGTGCAGATCCAGCGGGACGCTGGCATCCTCCGGGCCCACAGCGTCCCGGGGCCCAAGCCGGAGCCTCAGCCGCCACGGCCAAACCCGTGGAGGGAAAAGAAGGATACCCTGGAACGGCTCCAGCAGTACCGCCAGGCGGGCGGTCTGGGCTGTCTGGAGGCGGTGGCCGGCCGGTGCGGCGGAGATCTCACGGCGGACAAGCTCCGGGGCGTCCTCACCGGAGCCGAGAAGCTGTCCATTGAGCAGTGGCGGACCATCCGCCGGGCCCTGGACCAGCTGGAGGAGGGTGCGGATGAGTAAGGCAATCAAGCACATCAAGGCCGGACTGCTCCACATTGAGGTCATTGGAACGGTCCCGGACCGTCCGCCCGGAAGGCAGGGGCGGGCCGCCCGCAGTCAGGCCACCTCTCCGGCCCAGCAGTTTTACAATGACAAATGCAGCTGGCGGGAGTTGGAACTGGTGCTGGCGGCCACCTTCGGCCGCCGGGCCCTGGTCCTGACCCATACCTATGATGATGACCACCTCCCGGAGAGCAAAGAAGCGGCCAATCGGTACTTTGCACGGTTTATCCGCAGGTTCCGGGCGGCCCGCAAAAAACGGGGTGCAGAGCTGCAATATATCTACGTGACCGAGGGATACCACGAGAAGCGGGCCAACGACTGGCTGGTGGAGGACGGGACCCTGGAGGACCGGAGGCTTCACCACCATGTGGTGATCAATGCCACGGATGTGGATGATCTGGAGGAGATCCGGAGCCTGTGGCAGGGCGGAGGCTATATCAGGGCGGAGCCGCTGGACGTCCACTATTATCGGGAACTGGCCAAGTATATGACCAAGGAGGCCAGAGAGTTTGGCCGGCCCAAGCCCGGCGAGCGGACCTGGCGGGGGTCGCGGAATCTTCGGCGGCCGGAGATCGAGTACATCGAGATCCCAAGTGATAGCGTTACTCTGACGCCGCCATACGGAGCGGTGGACTACGAGCCCTTCTGCGAGCGCAATCCATACGGATACGGGGACTGCATCGGGGCGCGTTATCTTATGTTTCCTGTGAGGGAGCACCATCAATATACCTATACGCAGTCAAGGCAGCGGAAACAGCCGCCACCTAATAATTTTTTGTCTTGAAACCAGTCTTAATAATTCGTCCATGGTGGAGAAAGGGAGGAAAAGGCCTTGAAGTTTGGACCGAAACCTGATAGAATATTCCCAGTGAAAGGCGGATATGTGCTGTGCCCGAAGTGTCTGGAGGCTGGTCTCCGGAATAAACTCCAGGAAGCGCCGCCGGACATGAAAGCCATCCGGCTGCGGCTGTACTGCCGACAGTGCAAAAGCCGGTACATCGTGAATATCACAGAGGGCCAGTGTCGAGAGGACCAGAGCTGATGATCTACCCAGTGGGTGGGATCGTTGGCTCTGGCCTTTTTTGCTTTCCTGGAGGTGATAGCCCAGGGACAGAGACCAGACGGCCAGCGGGATGGAGGGATCAAAATGGCCTGGGATGGCTACAAGAGCAAGCGGTGGCGCCGACTGCGCCGGAGCATCCTGCGGCGGGACGGATACCGTTGCCGGGAGTGGGCCAGGTACGGCAAGGCGGTTGAGGCAACGACGGTCCATCATGTGTGGCCGGCGGAAGAGTATCCTGAGTACGCATGGGCACCGTGGAACCTGGTCAGTCTGTCCGGAGACCGGCACGACGCTATGCACGACCGGCGGACCGGGCGGCTGACGGAACTGGGCGAGGCATGGCGGCGGAGGATAGCCCCCCCACCCTCGGAGCCGTACTGAGGCCGGGCCCTGGGACCGGGGGCGGAACTCTTTCCGACGGCGGGAAAAACGGCGGAGGGGGTTCAGGCGCGTAGAAATTACCGTGCGGGCGGGACGCGCCCGCAAACGACGCGCCTGGGCGAGGCATAGCCAGCGGGAGAGGAGGGAACGACGTGGGCCGAGAAGCCATGATTCGGGCGGATATGGAATCTGTCGGAATATACAGCCCGATTTTTGACGGCACGATCAGACAGCTGGCCAAGACAGAGCGGGAGCTGTCACGGGCGGAAAAGACATGGCGGGCCAACGGTGGCCAGATGGTGGCGGAGCTGGTCAACAAGACCGGTGCGGCCTATACCGCCAAGGATCCACACTACGCGGTGGTGGACCAGCTGCGCAAGGATGTCCTGGCTCTGAGGACTCAACTGGGTCTGACGCCGGCCAGTCTGCGCAAAGCTCAGGCGCGGAAAGAGGCGGAGATGGCCGGGAGCCGGAGTCGGCTGGAGGAACTGCTGGAGGAGGCGCATGATTACGCTGTGGATCACGCCTCTGAATATCTGACTGAGGTGGACGCCTATGTGGAGGGTTGTGTCTCCGGAGCGCTGTGTGTATGTCCAGAGATCAGGCAGGCCTGCGAGCGGTATCTGAGGGACCTGGATAATCCAAAATGGGAGTTCCGAGCGGATCCGGCCAACGAGATCCTGGCAATCATTGAGACTACAATCTGCCACCAGCAGGGGGAGTTCTTGGACGCGACGCCCCTTCGTGGGACGCCCTTCCTTCTCCTCCCGTATCACAAGTTTATTGTGTACAACATCATGGGCTTTTATCTGGCCGGAAGCCAGGAGCGCCGCTTTAAGGAGGCGCTGGACTTTATCCCACGAAAGAATATCAAGACTACCTTTGCGGCGGCGCTGGCCTGGGCCCTGGGGCTGTATGAGAGCCGATCGGGCTCCAAAGTCTATGAGGTGGGCGGAGCACTCAAACAGGCGCTGGAAGGCTTTGATTTTTTGCGGTATAACCTGAAACGCCTCAAGGTGACGGTGGACGATGACCCGGAAAATGGACTCCGGATCATCAATAACAACATGGAGCGCTCTATAACCGGAGACGTGGGCGAGGATGGGTTTCTGTCCATCAACGCCCTGGCCTCCAGCCCTGACAAGCAGGATTCTTTCAACTGCAATATAGTCATTGCCGACGAGATGCACACCTACAAGAGCGCCAACCAGTACCAGGTCCTGAAGGATGCCACCAAGGCATACACCAACAAGCTGGTCATTGGGATCAGCTCCGGCGGCAAGCTGGCTACCGGCTTTTGTGCCAGGCGTGTGGAATACGGACGAAAGATCCTCAACGGAACGGTCACCGGGGCGGCGGCGGACAGCGTATTTGTCTTTATCGCCGCGGCCCCGAGAACAGACAGCGGAGAGGTGGACTACTGCAATCCGGAGGTCCTGGAGTGCTGCAACCCCGGCTGGGGACGCAGTATCCGCCCTCAAGAGATGATCAACGATGCGGCTCAGGCCAGGGATGATCCACAGCTTCGGACAGAGTTTTTGCAAAAGTCCCTGAATGTGTTCACCGCGGCCTTGAACGCCTGGTTTGACATTGAGGAGTTCCGCCGTAGCGATCGAAAGTATGACTGGAGCATGGATGAGTTGAGGCGGCTTCCCATCCGCTGGTATGGGGGTACGGACCTGTCTAAGCTCCATGACCTGACCGCAGCCTGCCTCTTTGGTCATTACAAGGGGGTGGACATCATCATCCCGCACTGCTGGTTCCCAAGGGCTGCGGCCGCCGTCAAAGCCCATGAAGACCAGATCCCCCTGTTTGGCTGGGAGGACGATGGATGGCTGGATCTGTGCAACGACAATGTGCTCAACCACGGCGACGTGGTGCGGTGGTACAAGGAACGCCGGTCGGATGGTTTCCGGCTGCGCAGGATCGGGCACGACCGGAAGTTCTGTCGGGAGTATTACCTGGAGATGAAGAAGGAGCGATTCCCTATCAAGGATCAGCCCCAGCTGTTTACACGAAAAAGCGAGGGCTTCCGCTATCTGGAGGCCAGCGCCAAGCGTGGGACCCTCTATTACTGCCACGCCGAGCCCTTTGAATACTGCGTGCAGAATGTCCGGGGCATTGAAAAGGCTGACGATATGGTGATGTATGAGAAGCTGGCACCGAACCTCCGGATCGATGTGTTTGACTGTGCGGTGTTTGCGGCCTGCACCTATTTGGAGGATCTGGACGGCCGCAGCCGGGGAAGCGGCTGGTTCGAGGAAGAAACGAAGGAAGGTGATCCCCAGTGAATCAACGTACACCGACCCGTCGGGCGGCCCGCAGGCCCCCGAGGCTGCGGACGGATCTGAGTCAGAGCCTGGCGGCGTGCCTGCTGTCCTCAGACGCATGGGAGAGCATCCAGACCAACGGATACGCCTCCCTGGCGGACAGCCCGGACGTGGCGGCGGCAGTCGGGGCCATTGCCGATGTGATCAGCTCAGCCCCCATTTATCTGATGCGCAACACACCGGAGGGGGATGTGAGAGAACGGAGCGAGCTAAGCCGCTTCATGGACATCAAACCGTACTCTCTTGGGACGCGGAAAAGCTTTATCAGCTGGATCGTGCAGACCATGCTGACCATCGGGGACGGAAACGCTTTTGTTCTCCCTCTGACCCAGGACGGCTATCTGGCCGACCTGGTGCCTATGCCGGGAGCCTTTCCCGTAGATGACGGAGCGGGCGGCTATACGGTCCAGTGGCAGGGACAGGCATTTCGCCCGGATCAGGTACTCCATTTTATCCTCCGGCCGGAGCTCCGGCGCCCATGGATGGGCCGCGGCGTGCGGCTCCAGCTGAGTGACGTGCTCAAAAATCTGAGGCAGTCGGCCAGCACCACCAACGCATTTTTGGCCAACAACTGGAAGCCGTCTGTGATCGTCAAGGTGGACGCCATCTCCGATGAGTTTTCCTCCCCTGCGGGGCGGCAGAGGCTGGTGGATGAGTACATCAAGGGCCAGCGGGCCGGAGACCCATGGGTCATCCCAGCGGACCTTATGGATGTGGTCCAGGTCAAGCCCCTGAGTCTGGCTGATCTGGCCATCAGCGACAATGTGGAGCTGGACAAGCGGGCTGTGGCTGCTGCCATTGGAACTCCGCCGTTTCTGATCGGCGTGGGGGAGTATGACCAGGATGCCTACAACAACTTTATACGTAAGACTGTGATTCCCATTGCTACGGCCATTCAGCAGGAACTGACCCGCAAGCTGCTTTTGTCTCCGGACCTGTACTTTAAATTCAGCTCCCGCAAGCTGTATGCCTACTCCCTGACAGAGTTGGCCAAGGTGGGGGACGATCAGTTTATTCGGGGGATCATGTCGGGAAACGAGGTCCGGGACTGGCTGGACCTGAGTCCGGTCAAGGGTCTGGACGAGCGGGTGATCCTGGAGAACTACATCCCAGCCGGTATGATCGGCGACCAGAAAAAGCTGAAGGAGGACTGAAATGTCGAACGAACGGAAGCGGCGGCAGACCAGAAGCTTACCCCAGCGCTTTGAGACCCGGGAGGCGGAGGGCGGCGCGCTGTACATCGAGGGCTATTTTGCAGTCTTTGACTCCCCATACGAGTTGTGGGAGGGAGCTGTGGAGATTGTCAAGCCGGGGGCCTTTGCCGGATGTCTGAGCCAGGATGTGAGGGCCCTGATCAACCATGACACGACCCTGGTGCTTGGCCGGACCAAGTCCGGGACGCTGTCCCTCAAGGAGGACAGCCGGGGCCTGTGGGGAAGCATCCAAATCAACCGAGACGACGTTGACGCCATGAACCTTTACGCCCGCGTCCAGCGGGGTGACGTTGACCAGTGCTCGTTTGGTTTTGAGATCAAGCGTGAGACCTTTGTGGATCTTGGCGGAGGCGCCTGCCGCTGGGAGATCGAGGAGGTGGACCCGCTGTATGAGGTGACCGTCTGCACCTTCCCGGCCTATGAGGCCACGGGGGTCAGCGCCCGAAAGCAGCAGCTTGAGGAGATCCAGCACCGGCAGGCCCAGGCCTGGCGGGAAACCATGAAACAGAGATTAGGAGGAACATGATATGGCATTGAGAGTTTTGCTCCTGCGGAAAAAGCTGACCGACCAGCAGACGGCCCTCCGGGCCCTGGAACAGGCCGCGGAAGGGTTTTCCGCCCGGGAGGAGGAGCTGGCCGCCGACATTGAGGCGGCACAGACCGAGGAAGAACGCTCTGTTGTGGAGGACGCAGTGAACGCCTTTGAGGAGGATCGGGCACAGAACACCAGGGAACAGAATGAGCTCCGGAGCGCCATTGGCGCGCTGGAGGAGGAGATCCGTACGGCGGAGGATGCCGCCAAGCAGGCCCGCCAGGGGAAGCCTGGCGGAGAGAGAAGAAAGGATGTGACCCACATGGAGACTAATGAGACCCGAACCCGCTTTTTCGGCCTGACGATCCAGCAGAGAGACACCTTCCTCGCCCGGGAGGACGTGAGCGGGTTCCTCTCCCGGCTGCGGGAGATGCGGGGCCAGACCCGCAGCGTGAGCGGAGCGGAGTTGGGGATCCCCACAGTGATGCTTGACCTGCTGCGGGAGAATATCGGCCGTTACTCCAAGCTGATCGGCCGGGTGCGCTTCCGTCCGCTGAAGGGCAAGGCCAGACAGAATATCGCCGGCACTGTGCCCGCTGCAGTGTGGACGGAGGCTGTGGACAGCCTCAATGAGCTGGAGCTCAGCTTCACGCAGGTCGAGATGGACGGCTACAAGGTAGGCGGCTACCTGGCAATCCCCAACAGCACTCTGGAGGACGACGACAATCTTGCGCTGGCCAGCGACGTCATGGACATGATGGGCCAGGCCCTTGGCAAGGGAATCGACTGGGCCATTGTGTTCGGAACTGGCTCCAAGATGCCGGTGGGCTATATGACCCGCCTGGCGGTCCAGGAGGCTCCTGCGTGGTGGGGCAAGAACCAGGGGGCCTTTACCGACCTTCACACCAGCAATATCATCAAGCTGGATGCATCTGCCTCCAGCGGGGTGGAGTTCTTCCAGAAGCTGATCGCGGCCCTGGCGGTGGCGGACCCCACCTATTCCCAGAGCGGAGAGCCCACCTGGGTGATGAACCGAAAGACCCACATGGATGTCCTGGCAAAGGCTATGGCCTTTAACGCATCCGGCGCACTGGTGGCCGGGATGCAGAACACCATGCCGGTGATCGGCGGCCTCATCGTGGAGCTCCCAGGCCTGCCTGATTATCAGATCTCCGGTGGCTATTTGGATGTCTACTCCCTGGTGGAGCGGGCCGGAGCGAACATTCGGAGCAGCGACATCCCGCTGATGATCCAGGACCAGACTCTGTTTACCGCGACCCAGCGCATGGACGGTAAACCCGCCGTAGGCGAAGCATTTGTGGCGGTGAGCTACGACAATCAGGCAGTGATCACGGACCACGATTTTGCCCCTGACTATGCCAACAGCGAGCTGGGAACTCTGACCGTTGTCTCTGCTGCCGGCTCCGGTAAGGGCAAGACCAAGTTGACAGTGACCGGCGCGGCGTCTGGCTCTGTGCTGAAGGTCAAGACCGGCGCCCAGCCCACCTTGGTGAAGCCCGGCCAGACACCTGGGAGCACCTGGGCGGCCTACAAATCCGGGACGGACCTGACGGCGGCCACCGGCTCCTATGCTACGGTCGTGGAACTGGATGCGGCCGGAAAGGTGGTCAAGGCCGGCTCTGTGGTCGTGGCCAGCGCACCCTGATCGAGAGGAGGCAGCGGCCATGGCGGAGCTGAACAAGCTGACCCTGCTCAAGGCAAACCTGAATATGCTCAATCCGCCGGCCGAGCGTGTGGCCATGCTGGAGCAGATCCTGGAGGCTGCGGCCTCCAGGATCGCCCAGCGTGGGATCACGCTGGAGGACACGCCGGGGGATGTGCAGCTCCAGGTGGAGTATGCCGCATGGATGTATAAGCGCCGGACACTCCAGGCTGGGGCGCAGCTGCCGGAATTTCTCCGGCTGGACCTCAATGACCGGCTGGCACACGAGAAAATGAGGGACAGAGATGCGTGAGTATACCTTTGACGAAATCGTGGTCCTGATTACGATGGATGAAACAACAGGCGAGGAGACGCGCAGCCGCAGCTATGCCTCCATTGCGTCGGTTCGGGGGAGTGAGACCTATCAGGCTATGACTGTTGGACTCAAGCCGGAGCTGATGATCGTGCTGCCGGACTGGCACGCCGATTACCACGGAGAGCAGCAGGTGGAGTATGGGGACAACCCCTATCGGGTGCTGCGGGCCTATCAGACGGAGGACGGGAGGGCGGAGCTGACGGTTTACCGCCTCCGGCCTGGCGTATCTGAGGCAAACAGCTTTTTGTAAGGAGGGACCCCTATGTCTTTGGATGAGATTATCAAGGAGGCAATCAAGCCTCTGGTCCCAGTGTGTGTGATCGATGTATACGGCGGAAAGGCGGAGGAGTTCTGCGTCTATACCTACACGGAGGAGCCCGTGTACTATGGGGATGATGAGCCGGACTCCATCCGATACCGTGTGCAGCTGCACTGGATCTTCCCCTGGCGGCCGGGGATCACCGCCACGCCCGAGATCAAGGCCAAGAAAAAGCAGATCAAGCGGGCGCTGGTCGCTGCGGGCCTGGACTATCCTACGGTCAGTTCGGCGGGGGATGACCACTGGGCGGAGCTGGTATTTGAGACGGAGTACATGGATGGCGACGTTTAATGCCACGGGAATCGAGGGTCTGGACCTCTCCCTGGAGGAATTTGCCGCCATCCCTGACAACGTGGTGGAGGAGATGCTTGACGCCGCCGGACAGGTGGTGGTCCGCCACCACAAGGCGCAGATCCGGGCTCAGGGCCTGGTCCACAGCGGGAAGCTGGCCGGAAGCATTGAGGCCCATAAAAAGGCCGGAAGCGCCAGAAATGATTATCAGCGGTATGTGCTGGTGTATCCCACCGGCCGCCACCACATCTATCAGAGCCGTGGGGTGACCCGGCAATATAAGCGCTCTAAGCACGGGAGGACCTACACCAAAGGCGGAAGCGCCAAGGTGGTAACCAACGCCGAGGTCGGGTTTGTTCAGGCGTACGGCGTACCCCGGCGGAAATACCTGGCCCGGGACTGGATGAACAAGGCCAATCAGGTGGCCGCTCCGGAGGTGGAGCAGGCAGAGCTTGCAGTCTATGACCGCTGGCTGAAATCACTGGATCTGTAAGGAGGATAATATGGCAAAGTATGGTGCGAAATATCTGAGATGGGCCCCGTTTGCGGAGACCACGCCGGACGCGGATGCCGCTTCGTTCCCTAAATATGGGGATCCCATTTCTCTGGGGGCGCTGGTCAAGGTGACCGACTCCCCCAGCTTCAACGAGGCGAAAGCCTTTGGAGACAATGCTCTGGAGGAGCACGTCAACGAGTTTAAGGAGTGTGGTGTAGCGGTGGAGGTGACGGAGCTGGCCAACAGTGTGGCTAGCGCGGTGCTGGGGGCCAAGATCGAATCCGAGGGCGGAAAGGATCTGGTCTTTTCCACGGAGGACAACGCCCCCTATGGCGGTCTTGCCTTCTACATCAACAAGATGGTCAAAGGGGTCAAATCGTACCACGGAATCTACTATCCCAAGGCCAAGGCGGCCATGCAGGGCACGGAGTATGCCACTAAGGGCGACTCCATTACCCTGGCGGGCGGTGCGCTGAATTTCACAGCGGCCGCACCGGCGAACGGGAAGTGGAAGGTGGAGTCTGATGACTTCCCCACAGAGAAAGAGGCTAAGGACTGGGTGGACAAGAAGATCGCAAAGGCGTCCCCCTGACGGACGAGGGGGCGGGGAGACCCGCCCCCCCAACAGAAAGGAAGCCCATGAATACAGTTGATTTTATATGGAATGGACAGACGCTGCACCTGCTGCTCAACGGTGCGGCGCTCTTTGATATTTTTGACCGCTATGGATCCGACGCCGAAATCCTGGAACTGATCGCCGGCAGCGGGCGGAAGGACCTGGAGGCTACCTGCTGGATCCTGGCAAAGCTGGCGGAGCAGGGGGAACTGGCCAGGAGGTATCTGGGGTATGACCGGGAGAAGCCGCCTCAGGCCGGCCGCCTGATAGCCCTGATGGCCCCCATGGAGATCCCGCGCGCCCGGGTGGCTATTACCCAGGCTGTGCGGCTGGGCTTCGGGATGCGCCACGGGGAAGCGGAGGAGTACACCGACCTGGGCCTCCAGGAACTGCAAAAAAAAACGGCATTGAGACAGACCGTGTCCAGTATTTTCAGACGGTTACGCAGTTTCTTCATCTGCCGCCCCGGGCGATGCTGATCCTGACGCCGGGAGAAACGGCAGATCTGGTCAACCTGGAGATCAAGCGGCGCGGACTGAAACGGAAGGAGGACTGACCTGTGGCGGTACGAACGATCTCCACCGCGATCAAGCTGGAGGGAGAACAGGAATTTAAGCGGCAGATGGGATTGGTCAACTCTGGGCTGAAGACCTTGAAGTCGGAGATGTCCCTGGTGACAGCGGAGTTCTCCGGGCAGGCCAACACTGTGGATGCTCTGAGCGCAAAGAACCGGGTCCTCCGCCAGCAGTATGACCAGCAGGCGGAAAAGGTAAAGCTTTTGGAGAAGGCGGTCAGGGAGGCGTCTGAGACCTACGGGGACGCCGATAAGCGGACAGACGAGTATAAGCGCCAGCTGAACTATGCAAAGATCGCTCTGATCAACCTAAACAGCGAACTGCAAAAAAACGAAAGGTATTTGGATGAGGCCAAGCGAAGCGCAGACAAGGCGGCCTCCTCCATCGACGAGTACGGCCGGGAGGTCAAGCAGGCTGCCCAGGAGAGCGATGACGCGGACTTTGCATCCCCGTTCCAGGGAATCAGCAATGCAATGGGCAGTTTGGACAATGTGGTGGGCAAACTGGGCAGCTTGAAGGGAATGCTGGTGGGCGGTGCGGCAGTGGGCGCAGTCACTGCCGGCGTACAGGCGGTGACCGGGGCCATCACTGAGGTGGTGGATGCCTCGGAGGAATACCGGAAGATCATGGGGACTCTGGAGATCTCCTCCCAGCAGGCAGGATACAGCGCGGAGGAGACGGCGCAGACCTATGAGCGGCTGTACACCGTGCTGGGTGATACCCAGGCGGCAGCCACGACCACCGCCAATCTTCAGGCCATCGGTGTGAGCCAGGAGGAGCTGATGGCCATTACCGACGCCTCCATTGGGGCCTGGGCCAGGTACGGAGACTCTATCCCCATCGATGGTCTGGCCGAGGCGATCAACGAGACCATTCAGGCGGGCCAGGTGACGGGGGTGTTTGCGGATGTGCTCAACTGGGCAGGTGCCAGTGAGGACGACTTTAATGCCAAACTGGCTGAGGCCAAAACCTCCACAGAGCGGGCCAATATTGTGCTCCAGGAGCTTGCCCAGCAGGGACTGGCAGAGGCGGGACAGGCATGGCGAACGATCAATGATGATATTGTTGCGGCGAATGAGAGTCAACTCAGACTGGAGAAAGCACAGGCATCGTTGGGAGAGCAACTGTCTCCAGTCAGAGATGAGTTGCGCGAGTTGGCGGCTGGCGGGCTTGAATTTTTGAGTAGTGCTGTGGATGCAGCCTCCAATGCAATGGATGGGCTGAGAAGCGCTTGGAATTGGGTCACAGGGGCAGATGACCGCCGATTTGTACAGCTGGCAGATGGGACCTGGGGATGGGTAGACGCTACGGAAGCGGCAACGGAGGCTTTGGAGGATAACTCGGAGCACGCTGTGGAAAACCAGGAGATCCTGACTGATCTGACAGAAAAAACAAAAGAACAGCAGCAGGCAACAGCAGGTCTGACCTCTGTGGAAGATCTTTTGAGCCGTGCGCTTCAGGACCAGGCACAAAAAAAGAGCTTGAGTATTGACACTACGCTTGCGTTGATCGATGCGGGATATGCAACCGCTATCGCAATCGATCAGGAGACAGGGGCTGTTACCCTGAATAAGGAAGCGTATGTTGCAATTGCAAAAGCCAAGATCGACGATCAAATCGCGTCGTTGGAGACACAGCGGACCAGCGTACAAAATGTCCTGGCTATGAAGGACGAAGCAATCATGGCCACAGAGCTGGGACGGTCCTATTACAGTGCCGCAGAGGCAAGAACCGCGTTGGAAGGCCAGGAGGCTTCTTACAGTGCGCAGATTGCCGCCCTGAACCAGCTTAAAAAGACAATCGGATCCTATAAAGTTGAAGTCTCGTCTGCCGCTAAGAGTGCAAGCACATACTCCAGACAAGCAGCGGAGCGTTCCAAAAAAGTGAAGACGCAGGCGGAAAAGGATCTGGAGACGTTCCGACAGCTCAGTGACGCTTTGGACCACCAGAGAAGCATGGATGAGATCTCTGAGCGGGAGTATTACGATCGACTGGCGGAATACAGAGATAAATTCCTTACAGATGATGCCAACATAAGCGACTATCGGAAGGTTACAGAACAGATTTACAAGTATGACAAGTCGCTGGCAGAAAAGGAATCTGCGTTGTGGGAAGATCAGACAGAAGAACTGGCTGATGCGCTCCAGGATCGCATTGATACGGTTTTAGATCAGCAGAACAAAATGGCAGAATCCTTATCCGATTATGGAGATCTGTTCAAGATCGAAGATGATGAGATGTCCTTGGAAAATATCCAGGTTCAGATCGATGCCATCAACGATTATGAGGCCGCGATTTCCCGCTTGAAGGAAAGAGAAGTTGCGTCCGGGCTTCTGGAAACCGTGCTTGGGATGGATGTAGACGAGGCGGCGCAGTACACACAGGAATTGCTGGACCTGACTGATGAGCAGTTTGAATCTTACAATGCGCTGTGGGAGGAAAAGCAGAAGCGAGCCAAGGAGGTCGCCGAGAAATTTTACCATGACCAACTCGATGCGCTTGGGAATGAATACACCGCTAAGCTGGGAGAGACGCTTGGGGAGCTGACTGGAACTGCGTTTGATAGCGGGAAGGACACCGTCCAGGGCTTGATCGATGGGCTGTCCAGCAAGGAGCAGGCGCTATATCAAAAGGCGCAGAAAATGGTGGACACCATTTCCGGGATTTTGGCTGAGGTTGATGTACCGGAAGTAGCAGGAACGGGGATTGACGGCTCCCATGCGGACGGTCTGAGTTATGTTCCCTGGGACGGGTACATCGCCCAGCTGCACAAGGGAGAAGCTGTGCTGACAGCGGATCAGGCCGCAGCCATGCGGCAGCTGGCCTCTGCCTCCGCGCCGGCCCCGACCGCTGTGACAGCGGGAGAGCTACGGCAGGTGACCGCCTCTGCGGTCAACGCGCTGGGCACGATCGGAGGCCCCAGCGGTGGGACCTATAAGATCATCCTTCAAATGAATGTCAATGGGAAAGAGTTTTATCGGGAGACCATCGACGATTTCCGTGCGGTGGACAGGGAGAGGCCGGAGGTGCAGGACGATATATGAATCAGTTGATTTTGAACGGGGTCCGCCTGCCGGAGGCCAGCGGGGACAAGTTCTCCTGTTGGGAGGAGGTCCTGACCCGCCAGGTGACTATGGTGACTGGCCGAGTGGTGCTGGAGGCGCTGGAGCCTGCCTCACGGATCTGGAGAGCCAGTTATACATTTGACTATATGGGCAACGACACACTGCGCCAGGTACTGGCGGTGCTCCGAAGCGGAGCACCCTTCCCGGCGGTAGTCCTGCCGGACGCCCGTGACGAGCCGGTCAGTAGCACCTTTATCTGCGACTCCATCACCAACCCGACCTACGCCTTTTCCACAGGCGGGGTTGGGCTGTGGCACAATCTGTCGTTTACCATCCGGGAGGAGGTCCCCCATGCTGGATAAGAGTGCGGCGTACCGGGCGGCAATCGTAGGCAGCCCCAGGAGGATCGAAATCCAGGCGGTGGTGGACATCAGCGACCCGGACATGACCTTTTCCGGCGCGGAGAGCAGCGGCGCGGCGAATTTTTCGCAGTCTGCCCAGCTGTATGACCGAGTCATGGATCTGACGCCATACGCCACTCTGGAGCCACACAGGTGGGTCCTCAACGGTAAGTTCCGTCTGATCCCGTCAGATGGGACGGCGGATCAGGTTGGATTTGTGGGTGATGTGCTCTCCGGAGAGGATGGGAGCTTTTCCCCAGCTGTGTGGGTGGAGGAGCGGTTTTCCAACGCCTCCATCCTTCAGGCGTGCTCGGTATACTTTCCGGGCGACGATTGGGACGGGGTGCCGGACACCTTCGCTGTGGAGATCAGGCAGGGGGGTACAGCCTACTACACAAAGGAGTTTGCTGGAAACCGGGCCAGGTCTGTCAGCCTGAGTGGCTTCACCGTCAACAACCCGGATGCCATCCGTGTGACGGTGAGCAAGTGGAGCCTTCCGGGCCGCCGGATGCGGGTGGCTGAGATCCTGCCGGGTCTGTATGAGCAGTGGGACGCTCACATCCTGGCGGCCTTCTCCTGTGCCCAACAGGGGGATTTCAGCTGCCTATCCCTGCCATACGGGACGCTGGAGCTGTCTATTGACAACCACGACCGGCGGTTCGAGCCCCGGAACAAAGGTGGACTGTTCCTCTCGCTGGAGGAGCGACAGGGAATCGATGCGCTGATTGGCGTACGTCTGGCGGACGGCTCGGTAGAGCGGTGCAAGATCGGTCGGTTTTATCAGGCGGCCGATGGGTGGAAAACGGGGGACAATGGGCTGACCATTCGCTGGTCCCTGGTGGACATCGTGGGACTGCTGACCGGACGGACCTTCCTTGTTCCGGACAAGCTGCCCACCACGCTGGGCGGCTGGGTGGGGGCCATCACGGCACAGCTGGGCCACAACTTTGTCGGCCGATACCATGTTGACCCAGCATATACGGAACTTCGGGTCACGGCGAACAGTGTGGCAGAGGTAACAGATAAGTCCTGCGGCGATATTCTTCGCTGGGCGTGTATGGCGACCGGGACCTGGCCACGGGCGGCAGCGGGTACGGGAGACCTGACAGTGGAGCCCCTCTGGAGCCAGGGTGGCAAGCTCTTGCTGGACAATTTGACGGGCTATCCCGTGATGCGGGCCAATAAATCCATTGCGGCCCTGATTTTCAAACTGGCGGATGAAAGCAACACAGAGTATGTAGTTTCCGGCAACGCCACCAGCAGCGAGGAAACTGTGACTATCAGTAACCCGTTCCTCCACACGACTGACCAGGCCCTGACCGCGGCGCGGCTGATCCTCAGCTGCTACGGCGGAAACCTGATCGAGACCACGGGGCGGGGCGATCCATCCGGAGAGATCGGGGACGTGGACACCATCTGGCTGGATGAGTCCAGCGCCACCACCGCCCGGCGGATGATGCAGACCTTCAAGATCCAGGATGGGGCACTCCAGGGCTGTCAGAGCCGGCTGCTCCAGGCGGATGGGTCCTTCCTATTCCAGGAACGGGCAGTGCTCACCAAAAGCGGGTCCTGGACGGCCCCGGCGGGCGTCACTGCGCTGCGGCTCATACTTGTGGGCAAAGGTGAGGATGGGACAGCCGGAACGGACGGCACCTGGGATGAGGCCGGAGCGGATGGAGTGGATGGCATCGGAGGGCTTGTCTGGGCCGGGACGGTATCCATCAATCCGCAGCAGTCGTTCAGTGTCCAGATCGGGGACAACTCTGTTTTTGGGCAATACAGCAGCGCAAATGGCAGCCGTTTCCCTTTTGGCTATACGGATATTGCAAGCGGCGATAGTTTTGCGCGAACCGGGGTCCAAAAGCCTGTCCCCGGCTCTGGAGATGGTGGCGCGAAGGGCCTGGGCGGGATCAAGGGCAACCGCCATAGAGAGCCAAGCTATGATTCCGAAGGGAATCCGGTCGGCTCACACTGGGAGATCGACAACTATCCTGGAGAGGGCACCGCAGGGCAGGCCGGAGTATCCGGCTGCGTCGTGATCTATTGGGACAAGGAGGGCGCATGAGTTTTGATTTTAATTCTCTGGTGACAGATCGGACCCAGGCGGATGTGGAGGCCCGGAACGACAAGGGAGTCTATCAGGCGGCGGATCTCAACCGTGTCACAGCGGCGATGGAGGAGCTTGCCAATCAGTTTTCGATCCTCGGGTATAGTACAGCAGGCTATCAGAGGATAAAAGCTGTTGGGCAAGAGGCCCCAAGGATCCCGGAGGGATATACGGAGCTGGAGTCCATCACAAGCTCCGGCACCCAATACATCAATACTGGGGTCAATCCAACCAGCAATACACGGGTGGAGCTGCGGATGTCCACAAGTCAATCCGGAAGCAAGACTGTGTTTGGATCAGATGTAGGGTGGACCGCAAACGGATTTGCCTTGGGTGTCAACTTTGCCCACTACGGAACAAGAAACGGGAGCTTTACCGGGCTTAACGACGGTGGGGCGCATACAGTGGATTTCAACCGGAACTCGATCTCTCTGGATGGGGCCAAGGTATTGACCCTTGGTGAGGCTATATTTGAGTTGGCATATCCGTTGTACCTCTTTTGCAATGACCGCTCCTCCGCCGCTCAGGAGCACACGAGCATGACACTGTATGCCTGTAAGATCTATGAGCAAACACACTTGGTGCGTGATCTGGTTCCGTGTAAGGATCCGGCTGGAGCGATTGGCTTATATGACATAGTGGAGGCACGGTTTTATAAAAACGCTGGGTCCGGGGCGTTTGCGGCAGGGGCAGAGGTGATCCGACCGGAGGTAGATCCGTATGAGTGGAAAGAGGAGTATTACCCCACTGCGGAGCAAATGGCTCAGTATATTGCCAATTTGGAGGCCCTGAGGCGCGTGATCGCAGTCCTGCCCACCACGCCGGATAAGCCGGATAGTATGGAACTGTTGGACCATATTAAAGCCAATAATATCGAGAAGATTCTGGTGGACATTAATAAATTACTGAAAAATATGCCCTCTGCCTGGTTTTACAGCGGAGAAGTAGAGTGCGGGGAGGTCTGAGTATGCAAGACAGAGTTCCAACTTATCCAGGACGGGTGAAATTGATCCCTGTATTGGGACAAGAGAACACCTATGAAATGGTTCGTGTGGACGAGCCAACTCAAGAAGGGACACCGTTAAATAAAGCAAATCTTCTCAAAGACCCCGTTGCTAAAATGTATGGGCTTTCAGAGTTGGCTGTCCCAAATGATGTTTTTGATTTCTTGGGGAAGTATAACCTGCATTGGTGGAAAACGAGTGGCTATATCCCGCCTTACTACACGTTGGGTGAAAAGAAAGATCACAGAATATCTGGTAGCGAGGTCTTTGATACATTTACAATCCAATATGCAAATTCAGTATCTGTGGACGATTCCGGAGTGGTCTCACTCAAAAATCCGACTTCCGCAACCATACAGTGCGAATTTGGCAGTGGCGATGCAGACGAAATCAACAAAGTTCCGACTGGAAGTTTTATGATGTCTGATCGTTTTCCTAATGCTCGCGCTATTTATTATAAGGGCGCAGACGCTTATGATAAAAAAAGGTCGGGTTCTGACTTGATAGATACATACCTCCCTGAACAAGAAGTGACTGGACATCCGGCCGCCGAGGACGGCGAAGGGACGGTGTATTCTGCGGACAGAAATGCACATCCAAATAGCGGAACAGTTGGAAAAACATATTACAAATATTACGGAGTTCCGTTTGAAATCCTTACGAAAACGACGGCGCAGACGGCTATCGGGAAATACGTTGGGACTGGAACATACGGTCAAAACAACCCGTCTACTTTAAAATTCCCGTTTAAGCCGAGAATTGTATTTATTGGGTGCGAAACCGCCGCCCGCCAAACATCCATAGGTTGGATATGTGGTAGAACTAATGCGTATACCATAATTGATTCTACTATGTATGCCGCCACATTAAGTTGGTTTAATGATTCGGTTACTTGGTATTCTAACCAGCAAGCGCCTGCACAGCTCAATTATACTGGTGTAACCTATCATTATGTTGCTATTGGATAAAGGAGGGAAAGCAAAATGTGGTATGTCAATTCTACCCCAAACGACTCGGGAGCATACAGTCCCCCGCAGTCCACATCTTTTGACGGAGCGATTCCACTGACGGACGAGCAGTCGGATATGCTGGTCCGGCACAACGGCTTTGTGTTCATCACCTCGGAGCCGGACCCGGAGATGGAGGGCAGCACCGTGACGGTGACGCCCAACACCGAGGCCTGGGAGGCATGGAAGGACGGCCTTCCGCCCGAGCCGGAGCCGGAGCCCACGGAGGCGGAACGGCTGCGGGCGGACGTGGACTTTTTGGCTGCTATGACGGGGGTGGAGCTATGAGCGTGTACGAGCTGGCCCGGAAATACTACCCCCGGCTGTGGGACGATGCCCGCATTGACGCGCTGGTTCAGGCCGGACGGCTGACCCAGGAGGAGCGAGAGCAGCTGCGCCGGGAGGCACAGGGGAGGGCATGAGTTGAGCATCCAGGAACTATTGACAGGCGGGGGCGGGCTGGTGGTCCTGGCGCTGACGGTCATCCAGATCGCCCCCATCAAACTGAACCCCTGGTCCGCCATTGCGAAAATCCTGGGGCGGGCCATCAACGCAGAGGTGCTGGCCGAGCTGGAGCGGACCCGGATCAAGCTGGACAACCACATCAAGACCGACGATGAGCGGGCGGCGGATATGCACCGGGCCAGGATCTTGCAGTTCAATAACGAATTGATTCGGAATATCCCGCATACCAGAGAGGAGTTCATCGAGATCCTAGCCGAGATCGATGGCTACGAAAAATTTTGCAAGAGGAACCCGAATTATCCCAACAGCCGGGCTACCCACGCCATTGCCAATATTGGCAGGGTGTACGACGAGCGGCTACAAAAGCACGATTTTCTGTGATTTGTGAAAGGAGGTGAGCGTATGGACTTTGGAATTGCGAGCGTGGCGGCCATCACGGTGATCTGCTATCTGATCGGCCAGGTGGTTAAGGCGTCCGGGGTGGACAACAAGTGGATCCCCATCGCCTGCGGCGTGTCCGGCGGCCTGCTGGGCATTGCCTGCATGGCCCTGGCGGTGCCGGATTTCCCGGCCACAGATCCGGTGACCGCCCTGGCGGTGGGCATCGTGAGCGGCTTTGCGGCCACCGGCGTCAACCAGGCGGCCAAGCAGCTGAGTAAGTAACAATTTTGACAACGACAAGCGAAGAACTCAACTGTCATTCACCAAAACACAAGAATTTAGTTAACGTCTGAAAGGAGAAAACAACATGAACGCCAATTACATCTATGACATTTTCCAGACCTGTGAGGACCTGGACCTGCCCGACCTGACCGTTGCCCTGGCCCACCACAAGGAGGCCCACCCCATCCCTGAGGGCATGACCGAGCAGGGCATCAACGAGTTTGTGGGCAACCACTACGAGGCCCTGGTGGACGCCTTCGCCGGCCACGACCGGGATGCCTTCGCCGCCGCTGTGGAGGCGGGCGTCAAGGAGGACGAGGAGCGCGCCCAGCAGGAGGCCGGTCAGGAGGTGTGACCCCATGCTGATCTGCATCGATGCGGGTCACTACATCGGGACCCCGGGGAAGCGGTGTCTGAAGGACATCGATCCCGGGGAGACCCGGGAGTGGACCCTGAACAGCCGGGTGGCGGACAAGCTGGAGGCCATCCTGGCGGGGTATGACTGCCGGACGATGCGGGTGGACGATGTGACCGGCAGGCGGGATGTGACCCTGTCCCAGCGGGTGGCGGCGGCCAACCGGGCCCGCGCAGACGTCTATCTGTCCATCCACCACAATGCCGGGATCAACGGCGGCTCCGGCGGCGGGATCGTGGCCTACGTGACCCCCAGCCACCAGAAGCAGAGCGAGGTGGTGCGGGACGCGGTGTACCGCCATACCGTGGCGGCCACCGGCCTGCGGGGCAACCGGGCGCAGCCGCTGGCGGAGCAGAGCCTGTATGTGTGCAACTACACCACCATGCCCGCCACCCTGATCGAACTGGGGTTTATGGACTCCACCACGGACACCCCCGTTATCCTGACGGAGCAGTTTGCCGACCAGGCAGCGGCCGGGCTGGCGGCGGCTCTTGTGGAGGTGTATGACCTCCAGGCCAAGGGCGGCGGGCAGGTCCTGATGACCGCGGTGCC
>ERZ856578.2243-NODE-2243-length-32625-cov-5.617734_pt1 | contig 32625 bp, 21 predicted proteins | sample MGYA00514384_ERZ856578 | MGnify/ENA primary metagenome ERZ856578 (study PRJEB29103, sample SAMN06111958) | human gut metagenome | biome: human gut; feature: ankylosing spondylitis patient; material: healthy_person | host: Homo sapiens | place: China:Hangzhou... | reverse complement strand
CGCCCGCGAGGCGTCCATCTACACCGGCATCACCATCGCGGAGTATTTCCGGGACATGGGCTATGACGTGGCCGTTATCGCCGACTCCACCTCCCGCTGGGCCGAGGCCCTGCGTGAGATGTCCGGCCGGCTGGAGGAGATGCCCGGCGAGGAGGGCTATCCCGCCTATCTGTCCTCCCGTCTGGCCCAGTTCTACGAGCGGGCCGGCTCTGTGGCCTGCATCGGCTCTGACGAGGACCGCCGGGGCAGCCTGACCGCCGTGGGCGCCGTGTCCCCTCCCGGCGGCGACCTGTCCGAGCCCGTGTCCCAGGCCACCATGCGTATCGTCAAGGTGTTCTGGGCCCTGGATGCCTCCCTGGCCTATCGCCGCCACTTCCCCGCCATCAACTGGCTGAACTCCTACTCCCTGTATCTGGACAGCCTGAAGCCCTGGTATGACGAGCACCTGGGCAAGGACTTCCTGAAAAACCGGGAGTGGGCCATGTCCACCCTGCAGGAGGAGGCCAGTCTGAACGAGATCGTCCAGCTGGTGGGCAAGGACTCCCTGTCCGCCAAGGATCAGATCACTCTGGAGATCGCCAAGATGATCCGAGAGGACTTTTTGCAGCAGAACTCCTTTGTGGACATCGACTCCTACTCCGAGTATGACCGTCAGGCCCGGATGCTGGCCATGATCCGCAAGTATGAGGACGAGTGCCGTGCGGCCCAGCAGCGGGGCGGCGACCTGGCCGAGCTGTTCGCCGTGCCCGCCCGTGAGAAGATCGGCAGAGCCAAGTCTGTCCCCGCCGACCAGTATAAGACCACCTATGAGGCCATCCAGGACGAGATGGAGCAGGAGCTGGCGGCCATTGCCGAGAAGGGAGAGGACGCGCTGTGATTCGTGAATACAAGACCATCCGAGAGATCTCCGGCCCCCTGATGGTGGTGGACCGGGTCCAGGGCGTCACCTATGACGAGCTGGCCGAGATCCAGCTGGCCGACGGGACCGTCCGCCGCTGCAAGGTGCTGGAGGTCAACGGCGACTCCGCCGTGGTCCAGCTGTTCGAGGCCTCCGCCGGCATCAACCTGGCCCAGTCCAAGATCAGATTTTTGGGCCACCCCCTGCAGCTGGCCGTGTCCGGCGATATGCTGGGCCGGGTGTTCAACGGCATGGGTCAGCCCATCGACGGCGGCCCCGCCATCCTGGCCGACGAGTATCGGGACATCAACGGCCTGGCCATGAACCCCGCCGCCCGGAACTATCCCAACGAGTTTATCCAGACGGGCATCTCTACCATCGACGGACTGAACACCCTGGTCCGGGGACAGAAGCTGCCCATCTTCTCCGGCTCCGGCCTGCCCCATGCGGCCCTGGCCGCCCAGATCGCCCGCCAGGCCAAGGTGCTGGACGGGGAGTCCAACTTCGCCGTGGTCTTTGCCGCCATCGGCATCACCTTCGAGGAGTCGGAGTTCTTCGTCAGCGAGTTCAAGCGCACCGGCGCCATCGACCGCACCGTGCTGTTCACCAACCTGGCCAACGACCCCGCCGTGGAGCGTATCGCCACCCCCCGTATGGCCCTGACCGCTGCGGAGTATCTGGCCTTTGAGAAGGGGATGCACGTGCTGGTCATCCTCACCGACATCACCAACTACGCCGAGGCCCTGCGGGAGATCTCCGCCGCCAAGAAAGAGGTCCCCGGCCGCCGCGGCTATCCCGGCTATCTGTACACCGACCTTGCCACCATGTACGAGCGGGCGGGCCGTCAGGTGGGCAAGGAGGGCTCCATCACCATGATCCCCATCCTCACCATGCCCGAGGACGACAAGACCCACCCCATCCCCGACCTGACCGGGTATATCACCGAGGGGCAGATCATCCTCTCCCGCGAGCTCTATCGTCGGGGCGTGAATCCCCCGGTGGACGTGCTGCCCTCCCTGTCCCGTCTGAAGGACAAGGGCACCGGCGAGGGCAAGACCCGGGAGGACCACTCCGGCACCATGAACCAGCTCTTCGCCGCCTATGCCACCGGAAAGGAGAACAAGGAGCTGATGAGCATCCTGGGCGAGGCGGCCCTGTCCCCCACCGACCTGCTGTACGCCAAGTTTGCCGACGAGTTTGAAAAGCGCTATGTCTCCCAGGGCACCGACGAGAACCGCTCCATTCAAGAGACCCTGGACCTGGGCTGGGAGTTGCTGAGCATCCTGCCCCGCAGCGAGCTCAAGCGCATCAAGCCGGAGATGATCGACAAGTATCTGCCCAAGAAAGACTAAGGAGGGATCGAAATGCCTTCCACGACCATCAATCCCACCCGCATGGAGCTGACCCGACTGAAGGGCCGCCTGAAAACGGCCCAGCGGGGCCACAAGCTGCTGAAGGACAAGCGGGACGAGCTGATGAAGCAGTTCATGGACGTGGTGCGGGAAAACCGCGCCCTGCGCCGCCGGGTGGAGGAGGGCCTGATGCGGGCCCATGGCTCCTTTACCGTGGCGGCGGCCCTCATGTCCCCGGAGATGCTCCAGCAGTCCCTGCTCTATCCCAAGCAGAGCGTGGAGCTGGACATGACCTTTCAGAACGTGATGTCGGTGGACGTGCCCCGATACCACTTCAAGACCACCGGACAGAACGCCGGGGAGGTCTATCCCTATGGCTTTGCCCAGACCAGCGGCGAGCTGGACGACGCGGTGGATGCCATGTCCAGCGTGTTCCAGGATATGCTCCGCCTGGCCGAGGTGGAAAAGACCAGCCAGCTGCTGGCCGAGGAGATCGAAAAGACCCGCCGCCGGGTGAACGCCCTGGAATACGTCAAGATCCCCGAGATGCAGGCCAACATCAAATATATCACCATGAAGCTGGACGAAAACGAGCGCTCCAACACCATCCGTCTGATGAAGGTGAAGGACATGCTGCTGAAGGAGTCCATCGAAGAAAAACGCGCCGAGGACGCCCGCGCCCTGCAAAACTTCCGCAGCGAGGAGCAGTAAAGCTCGGCTGAAAACAGAAAAAAGACGGCACCGCAATGCTTGTTTAAGAGCAGCGGGGCCGTCTTTTTGATGCTTGAGACACTTGTACTAGTTGAAAATCGTAATAAGATAGGACTGATTCTAGAAAACCAACGACTGCGGGGAAAATATTATGACGGAAAAAGAGAAGATGCAGCGGCAGATGCTTTATGATGCTAATTATGACAAGGAGCTTTTGGCGGAGCGGGTGCGGGCGAAGGAGCTCTGCTATGACTTTAACCAGCTGCGCCCGTCTGACGTGGAGGGCCAGCAGAAACTCCTGCGTCGGCTGTTGGGGAAGACTGGGGAGCATTTCTGTATCACGGCACCCTTTTGGTGCGACTATGGCTATAACATTGAGCTGGGGGAGAACTTTTACGCCAACCACGGCCTGGTGATCTTAGACGGCGGCAAAGTGACCTTTGGGCACGACGTGTTCGTGGCCCCCAACTGCGGCTTTCACACGGCGGGGCACCCCATCGATTTTCAGCGCCGCAACCGGGGGCTGGAATACGCTTATCCCATCACCGTGGGGAACAACGTGTGGATCGGCGCTGGGGTGCAGGTCATGCCGGGGGTGACCATCGGGGACAACGTGGTCATCGGCGGTGGGAGCGTGGTGGTGAAGGACATCCCCAGCGGCTCGGTGGCCGTGGGCAACCCCTGCCGGGTGGTCCGGGCCATCACCGAGGAGGATGAAAAGACCGGCTGGGACTGGTCCGGTTCTTTCACCGAATGAAAACCCGGCGCTGGGGGGAGAAAATCTGCGATTCCCCCTTGCATTGCGGCGCAGATTTGATAAAATACTCTTGTTGTCTTTTCGGGAAAAGGCATGGCGGTGGAAACGCCGCTGAAATATTCGGCCTTTTGGGCCGGGGAGGAGAGAAGAGGACACATGAGCAAGATGGAAGATTACATCATCAGCATCCCGGACTATCCCAAGCCGGGGATCATCTTCCGGGATATCACCTCGGTGCTGCGGGACGCGGACGGACTGCGCCTGGCGGTGGACGAGATGACCCAGCGCATCGGCGACGTTCAGTTCGACGCCATCGTGGGGCTGGAGTCCCGGGGCTTTTTGTTCGGAATGCCCATGGCCTATAACCTGCACAAGGCGTTCATTCCCATCCGCAAGCGGGGCAAACTGCCCCGGGAGACCGCCCATATCTCCTATGACCTGGAGTATGGCTCGGCGGAGATCGAGGTCCACAAGGAGGATATCACCCCCGGGATGCGGGTGGTGGTGGTGGACGACCTGATCGCCACCGGCGGCACGCTGGAGGCCGCGGTGCAACTGCTGGAGGGACTGGGGGCCAAGGTGGTCAAGGTGGTCTGCCTGCTGGAGCTGAAGGGCCTCCACGGGCGTGACCGGCTGGCCGGGTATCCCACGGAGACCGTGGTCGCCTATGAGGGCAAGTAACGCCCCAAAAGAGAGAGCAGAGAAAAAGAAAGGGAGAATTTCATGTTAGAGCGCGTATTCAAGCTGTCTTCCCATAAGACAGACGTCAAAACCGAGGTCATGGCCGGTATCACGACCTTTATGACCATGGCCTATATCCTGGCCGTCAACCCGTCCATTTTGGGCTCCACCGGCATGGACAGCACCGCCGTGCTGCTGGCCACCGCCCTGGCCTCCTTCCTGGGCACCCTGTGCATGGGTCTGATGGCCAACCTGCCCTTCGCCCTGTCTGCGGGCATGGGCCTGAACGCCTATATGGCTTACACCGTGGTGGCCGGTTATGGCTACAGCTGGCAGGTGGCCCTGCTGGCCGTGTTTATCGAGGGCCTGATCTTCATCGTCCTGTCCCTGACCAACGTGCGCGAGGCCATCTTCAACGCCATCCCCCTCACCCTGAAGCGGGGCGTGTCTGTGGGCATCGGCCTGTTCATCGCCTTCATCGGCCTTCAGAACGCCGGTCTGTCCGTGGACTCCTCCACCCTGGTCACCATCACCAGCTTCACCGAGAACTTCCACACCTCAGGTATCTGCGCCCTGCTGGCGCTGGTGGGCCTGTTCCTCATGGCTGTGTTCTACATCCACAATTTCAAGGGCGCCATCCTGTACGGCATCCTGCTCACCTGGATTTTGGGTATGCTGTGCCAGGTGACCGGCATCTATGTCCCCACCCCCGAGGCCGGGTTCTACAGCCTGTTCCCCACCCTGGGCATGACCGACTTCTCCAAGCTGGGGGAGACCTTTGGCCAGTGCTTCAACGTGGACTTCAGCGCCGTGGGCCTGATCAACTTCATCGTTGTGGTGTTCTCCTTCCTGTTCGTGGACCTGTTTGACACCCTGGGCACCCTGATCGGCGTGGCCACCAAGGCGGACATGCTGGATAAGGACGGCAAGCTGCCCGGCATCAAGCCCGCCCTGCTCAGCGACGCCATCGCCACCTCCGCCGGCGCCGTGCTGGGCACTTCCACCACCACCACCTTTGTGGAGTCCGCCTCCGGCGTGGCCGTGGGCGGCCGCACCGGCCTGACCGCCATGGTCACCGGCGTGCTGTTCCTGATCTCCACCCTGTTCGCCCCCATCTTCACCGCCATCCCCTCCTTCGCCACCGCCCCCGCCCTGATCATGGTGGGCTTTTTGATGGTGGGCACCGTGACCGACATCCGCTTCGACCTGGACAACATGACCGAGGCCATCCCCGCCTATCTGGCCATCATCGCCATGCCCCTGTTCTACAGCATCTCCGAGGGCATCTCCATGGGCGTCATCTCCTATGTCCTGCTGAACCTGGCCGCCGGGAAGGGCAAGAAGATCACTCCGCTGATGTATGTACTGGCGCTGCTGTTCATCCTGAAGTATATCTTCCTGTAAGCATTTCTGATTTCCGGTTTCCCGCCCCGCAGGGGGTGGGGAAGCCATAAAAAAGAACCGTTTGACTGTTTTCGTTGCAGTCAAACGGTTCTTTTATTATTTCGCCGAGACAGGAGCGGGAGCCGGAGCGGGCTCCTGGTCCTGAAGCTCCTTCAGGCGGTTCAATACCAGCTGATAGCCGCCGGAGCCATAGCGCAGCTCGGTGTTGATGCGGGTGATGGTAGAGCTGCTCACCGGGACCTGATTGCGGACCATCTCATAGGTGTTGCCGTCCAGCAGCAGCCCGGCCACCTGAAAGCGCTGGGCAAAAGCGGTGAGCTCCTGGACGGTGAACAGATCGCTGAAAAAGGTGTAACACTCTTCCACCGACTTCAGTGAAAGAATGCCCTGGAAGAGCTGGTCAATGGGTTCTGACTGGTTGCGTTGCAAATGCGACATGAAATGCCTCCTTTTCCACCACCGCTATTGTAGCAGATGACAAGAGAATTGTCGAGGGGAAAAATGGGACGGGCATTTCGTCAGGCGTCCGCCGCGATGGAGAAGGCCTGCCAGCACTCAGCCAGCCGGTCAGGCAGATTGGTGCCCGCCAGCTGGTCGCCAGGGACGCAGTCCAGCCAGGACAGGGTGGCCGTACAGGGCTGAAAATCGCCGAAGTAGCGCTGCTCCACCTGGTCATAGTCCTGCTGAGAGATGGTCTGCTCCTGGGCGTCCTGGTATGTCACCTGCTCCTGGCCGTTTTCATCGTACTCCGTGTTCTGATAGCCCAGGAAGAAGCCCTTCAGCGCCCCGTCCTTCAGGGCGATGGCCCGCTTGCTCTGGTAGTAGTGGGCGGCGCCGTCCTTGTTGGAGTCCTCCAGAATATAAGTGAAAACACCGTCCGACTGGTTCTGATAGGCCCGGAGGGTGGAGGTGGGGGTGCCCTGGAAATCGTCCGGCTGGAACACGGGCTGGCAGCTGTCCTGGGTCTTGACCTGGCTCAGGCCGGAGCCGTCATCATTGACCTGCCAGACGGTGTTGGTGGTATAGCCTCCGGTGCCCTGGATCTGGCTGACGATCAGTTCCAGCTGGTCGTCCTGGTCCAGGTCGGCCACGGTATAGCCCCACCAGTCCCACTCGTCGGCCACCTGCCAGTCCTGCACGTGGTCGGCCATGACCTGAAGCTGCTTTTCCGGGGAGAGGGCGAAGGAGTTGTCCGCCGGGGCGGAGCTGCTGGCCAATCCAGAGCCGTCGCTCCCGCTGGCGCTGGCGGAGCTTTGCGTCCCCTGAGCGGACCCGCAGCCCGAGAGCAGGGCGGCGGAGAGACACACCGCGCCCCAAAGCTGAAGTTTGTTCATAAAAAGACCTCCTGTGTTGCTGACCAAAGGCTACCACGAAAGGGCGGGAGATGCAACTGGATTTTAAAAATTAAGCATGATATCCAGAAGATATATTTCTTGCCGTTCTGCCTTAGATCAAGAGCTGAAGAAAAGCCCTCCGTCCCAGATAATACGACTGAGGCGGAGGGTTCTGATAAAGCGGTTATGATACGAAAGGTTATGCTATGGGAAAATCAGGGCAGTAAGTTAAAATAACTCAGGCCAGTCCTTTATCACGGTGTTTCTCGATTTTAAAATTGTACGGGAGACTGGGGGAGTTGTTCAGATTGGGAGTCGGCATCTGATTCATTATATTTGCCATTTCCTGCAATTTTTCATCGTAGTCTTCTACCATTAAAACTGCCTCTTTTGGCTGTTCTCCCTGTAGCAGTAATCCGTCCCAGTACATTTTTAGCTGGTATAAATGAATTGGGGCGCCTTTTCCTGCTTTCAGTTCATAGATAATGATAGAGTGATCGATAGCACTCTTCCTGTAAACATCGATCCTGGTGCCGCTAGGCCATACAGACTGCTCGGAGGTAATTTCATCGTCGGGGTTTGTATTCTGGAGCATGGACTTCCACTTGTCCCGCAGACCTGCTTCTGTGGTCTCGCGGATTTTTTCGGGAGGTCTGTACTTTGAGTTCAGTTCATCAAAGATAATATTCCAATTCGGGTCGTCCAAATTAAAGTCTGTCTTATTATTGACAGTAGTTAAGATACCCCTTGGAATATCCTCTGGAATTAAAAGTTCTCCGAGAAAGTCATTATAATTGTTGTGACGTGTCAAAGGGGCTTTACCATTGCTTGTTTTCCAAATTGTTTCAAATTGTCGGGTGGCAATTACACGGCGCCCTAGCCGGATGTCGATTCCCTGTGTCGTTTGGTTATTCTGATAATAGTATTTAGCTTTTTCATTTTTGTATAACAACTGGTCCCGGAGTTCCTCATCTAGAGTGCCAAACTTATAGATGAGGCGGAACGTACTTGTTCCCAGGGTCACATCGATATACTTTGTAGTCACATTTCCAAAAGGAACCGGAACGGGGGGAACTACCTTGGTGTCTGAATTGATAGATACTTTGATACGTGCGGAGGTGTCTTGCGTTTCAGGATCTTGTTCCAGAAACCCTCGATATGTGACACCTAAATGCTCGATAAGCCACATTCTGAGAGAAGACAAATTACTGCTGGGGCCACCGCGTCCCTGGACGGTACGCAAAAAGGAGAGCTTGACCCGGACAAAGATAATTGTGGAGGAATCTGAGGGGAGGAACGCTTCAGAGGGAAAGAATGCACCGCTTACGATTTCCATTGTGGAAGAAAACGGACCAGAAACCTTGCAGGGTTCTTTGCCCGACGCTTTCGTCCAAAGGGTCCACTCACCATTTCCGCCAGATAATGTTGCCAAAGAATTTTTCAGCCCAAATCCGTGCTCGTTTAGTCTGCTGTTGGATGTAGGTACCCTTCCGGGTTGAAGAGCGGTTTCTAGCTGCTGATCGTCCATTCCTCTTCCGTTGTCACACACCCAAACATCAACTTTGTCTGGGTCATCAGCAACTGGATTCAAAAAGATATCGATATTGGGTTTTCTACCATCGACAGCGGCAGCGATTGCATTATCGCATAATTCAAAAATACACTGGTGAAACAGCATATTTTGCTTGGCCAACCCCAAGAAAAGACCTTCGTCTGCTCTGATACTGACCTGACGTGTTCCCATGATGTTCCTCCTAATATCGAGATATTTGTAATATTATAACACGGGATAAACCGCGCATCAACTCGAAGATATTTAGATAAATCTTGAGCCGTTTTTCCAGGGAAAGTGCGGGAGATGCAACTGTTTTATAGCGGCGGGGAGACCTGGTTGTACTTTTCAAACAGCCGGGCGTATACCTCCAGAGAACCCTGGCACATGGGACCGTTGATCTGCTCTCCGGTGGGGGAGTAATACCAATAGCTCAGGCGCTTATTTGACACCGGACCATAGGCGTCGTCGGAAAAGAAGACCAACAAAAATTCAGTCCCGTCGGTGAGATAGAAATCGAGGTCGTATAAGACGCCTCCGCCCTGAAAGATGCCGTGGATCAGTTTTTTGAGGCTGGTCCCCCTGTTTTGCATGGAGTTTGCTTCGTCGATGAGAGCCTGGATCTCCTCGGGGTCGCGGACTGTCCCGATTTTACGTAGGTGGGAACAGCTGATATTCACATATTCCACGTCCTGGGCGGAAAAGTCGATGATGTGAAGGGTCCCCCACCCCCAGAACCAATACCAGAAAATCGGCGCGGCGATGACGAACAGGATGACGAGGATCTTTAACTTTCCAGTGACAAAGCGAGTTTTCATGGCGCACCTCCCGATATTTCAGTATTCAGTATGAAATTGTTTGGCTGGATTTTAAAACAGGTCCAGCATGTTGTCCAGGTAAATTTCCTCCCGCACGTGGAGCTGGTATTCGGGCCGGGTCAGATAGTGGAGCAGGAATTCCAGGACCAGGGCGCTGCCCAGGCTGCGGCCTTCAATCTTGAAATTGGAAAAGCCCATGGGCAGATAGATATTCTGGATGTCCTCCACGCCGATGAAGCCGGGGTTCTCCATGGCCTTGGAGAAGCGGTAGCCCCCGGCGGCGTCGGGGGCGGCGCAGCGGTGCTCCGGGCCGGGCTCCCCTAGGTTTTTCCGGCTGACCGCCCGGTAGCAGGCTTTTCTATCCTTGCAGCCGAAGAAGCAGCACTCGTTGCACAGAAATTCTACCTTGTCTTTTAAGCCCTGGGGCAGGGCGTCCAGCTGGGGGAGGGCCTTGTTCAGGCGGAAGTCGGGCACCACATAGCGAAAGGCCGCCCGGTCCAGCTCCTGCCGGAGGGAGGGGAAATCGGTGAGCACTTTGGTGGTGGAGGAGACGAAATAGAGGCCGGGGTACTCCGCCTGTAAATAGCGTAGCAGCAGGTCCGAGTGGACGATGACCCCGTTTTTGGGGCCGCCATACCCGGCAAACAGCCGGGCCAGGGCGTTGCACTTGGGGTCGGAGAGGTGCTCGGGCCGGAGGAGGGAGTTGCTGAAGGTGAGCCGGGCGGAGATATCATATTCCGCCATCAGGTCCAGCACTGCACGGGGGTCCTGCTCTCCGCAGCCCACCCGTCCGCCGCCCCAAAGGCAGTCCGCCGGAGCGCCATAGATGGAGCCGATCCGGCACCAGGGGTAAAAATACTCCCGGCGGGCCCGGAACAGGGGCAGAAAGACCCGGTAGAGTTCATAAAACTCGAACAGGCCGGGGAGATGGTAATAGGCGATGGCTTGTTTCACGGTGCGCCCCCTGATTTAAGTGGTGCTGGTGTCCAGGTGGTGGGGCAGGTCGCCGATGACCACCACCTGGTCCTGGTCATCCCAGAAGAAGTAGATCCGCAGGCAATGGCGCCGGTCCTTGCTGTTCCCCTTGGTGAGATGCCGCTCCAGTTTGCGCTTTTTCCCGTTGTATTGCAGGAAATAGGAGTCCCCCTGCATCCCGGCGGCGGCGTCGGTGATGGACCCGCCCTCTGCCAGACCGGGGTCCACCTGCTTGCAGGCGTCGATGAAGCGCTCATAGGTCCCCTGGCCGGTGCAGTAGTCGTAATAGGAGGAGGCCAGCAGCTTCAGGCACTGGTATACCAGCTTGACGTTTTCATAGGCGGCGCTCTTCAGGCTCCGGGCCGCCCGGGGGTGGAGGAAGAGCCGGTCAGGGTAATACCGTCCGATCCAGTCCTCAATGTCGGCATAGGAGCCGTCCTCCGGGACGGTCTGTTCCATGGCCTGGCCGGAGCACTGCTGAAGCTGGGTGCGGAGGACGGATATCTGAGCCGTCAGCCGCCCGATGCGCTGCCGCAGCTGATCGTTTTCTCCCTTACAGAGCGCACAGTCGTTTGCATAGGAATCGGCCAGGGACATGGTCTCATCGTTCTGCTTTTTCAGCTGCTCCAGCTGCTCCTCAAAGGAGGAGATCAGCTCGTCCTGTGATTGTTCGCTGGAGGCCCGCTGCTCCTGCAGCAGCTGCTGGTGGGCGGCAAGGTAAAAGTCGAAGCCACGCTCCTCCCAGGCAACGCGCTGGGCCAGGACGTACCGCTGCACATACTCTTCGATCTCGTGCATACACAGCTGGGGGTCATCGCTGGGAAACACCCCCCGCAGACGGATGCTCTGCTGGGTGAGGAGGGGGTGCTGATAGTAGTCCGAGCCGTCGAAGGAGACCCCGGGGTAATAGGTCCGCACGGCGCCGTTAAAGGCCGACCACTGCTTGCCGATGCAGTCGGTGAGATAGTCGTTGACATCCAGACTGATCTGGAAGACGTGGGCCACGCCGGTCAGGTCGTCGGCCATTTGGTCGGCGTCCATCATGTACCCGTTACAGAGGGCGTCCTCCTCGCGGACGCAGGGGGTCAGCAGGACGACGGGCATGTGCCGCTCCGGCATGGCGAGGAAACGGAGGAAGGCGTCCACGTCGGCCGGGGTCTGGAGCAGGTGCTTCTGCCCGGATATCTTGATGACGTCGGTAATACCAACGTTTTTGAGGATGGAGCGCACAAAGATGGGGCGGCTGAATGGGACCTCCTGGGTGCAGGATTGCAGGGAGGTCACCGACAGCCGCACGGCCAGCAGGCAGTCGTTCCCAGACCGGTTCAGCTGCACGTCGGTGATCCACATGCGCCCTGGGATGTTGGCGTCGGGGTGGACGGCCCGGAGGATGAACCGTGCCCGGTCCTGGTCGACGATCACGCCGATCTCGTTCCCGTCCCGCTTGTCATCCAGCGTTGTTTTTTCAGCCGGCATCTGCCGAAAAATATTTTTAAATTTCTTCCTGGCCCATTTATAGACGATGTCGCCGGAGCGCTCGAAAGCCTGAACTGCGCCCATCTCGCCGACGCACAGCTTGGCCAAAAGCTGATAGCTTCGCTTTAAATAGGAAGAACTTAGTTGAACAGCCATGGTGACCCCCATTCTCTCTCGATGAAAAGCACGACGCGGAGAGACGCTTTTTGACATTATACCATGAAGCGGATCGAAATGGTATCACAGGCTGTGTTTTTCGCCTTTGGGGTGGGAGGAATATATTCGGGTGTCGGGAAGAAAACCGTTGACAGTTTCTGCAAAACAGGCTATTATATAGACAGACGAGGGCACTGCCGCATGGCGGTCAGCCCTGAACAGTTAAGAGTTTTTTCCCGTTAACCGCTCGGTGGCCGCCGGGCGGTTAACACGCTTTTGGGGCCATATAAATTATTATCAAAAAAATTTTTCGCGCACAGGGCTGAAATAAGTTGTCCCTGTGCGCTATTTTGTTTTATTTTCATCACTTTTTCGGCAGAAAAATTTTCGTCTCATACTTTGGTATGATTTACAACTTCCAAGCGTGCTGTTATAATTTAGAAAAACGGCGAAATATGTCGAGGAACTTGTAACAAGGGGGATATCCCCCTTGTCCCGCAGGGGCCCCTGCGGGAATGCTGCTCGGCATGCGGGAAGGGGGGATGCCTATGATGCAGACCATTGTGGTAAAAAACAGCATCCGGCGGAAGTTCCAGGACTTTTGGGACCGGGGGCGGGTGCTGTTTCTCAGCGCCCCCTGCGGCTTTGGCAAGACGACCCTGGCCCAGACGCTGCTGGACGGGAAACGGGTGCTGGCCCTGACCCCGGACCAGCCAGACTTCTCCCTGCCGCCCCAGTCGCAGGACTGGGAAGTCCTGCTGCTGGACGACGCCCAGCTGATGCAGGAGGAGGAGCAGTGGCAGGCCCTGTGTACCCTCATCCGCACCAGTCCCCAGCGGCGCTTTGTGGTGCTGTCCCGGGGCGCGCCGCCGGGTTGCCTGATGGCCTTTCGCTATGCCGGACTGATGACGGTGCTGGAGCCAGACGACCTGCTCTTTGGCCGGGAGGACATCCGCCAGCTGTTCCAGCAGGAGGGCGTGGCCGTCACCGATTCCGAGGTCAGCGGCATTTTAAAGGAGTCCATCGGCTATCCCCTGGGTGTGGCCGTCACGGCCCGGAACATGGCCGGGGGCACGCCCTTCGGCCCGGACATTGTGTCCCAGTCCTTTCGGGAGGTCTTCCTCTATTTCGAGACGGCCATCTATCGCCGCTTCGACCTGCACATCCGCCGCTTTCTGCTGGAGATGGCCCTGTTCGACACCTTCAACCTGGAGATGGCCCGGGTGGTCAGCGGCGACCCCCACGCCGGGGAGCTGCTGGACTGGCTCCAGCGGAACACCACCATGCTCCGGTATGACGGCATCCAGCGCTTCCACTTCTGGCCCCAGTTCCGGGCCTTCCTCCTGTGGGAGATGGACCGGGAATATCCCCAGGAGAAGCGCCGGGCCCTGTTCAGCCGGGGCGGACTGTATTACGAGCTGAAGGAGGACTATCCCCACGCTTTAGAATGCTACACCAAAGGCGGGGACCACTCCAAGGTGTCGGAGCTGCTCATCCGAAACGCCGAGCTTCACCCCGGCATGGGCCACTACCGGGAGATGGAGCAGTATTACCGGGCCCTGCCCCACAGCGAGATCCTCGCTTCCCCCGCCCTGATGCAGGGGATGAGCATGCTGTGCGCCCTGGCCGTCGACTACGACGGCTCGGAATACTGGTACGACCAACTGCGGCAGTTCGCCCAGAGCTGCCCCCGGCAGGACGCGGCGGGCAAACAGGCCCGCAGCCGCCTGGCCTGGCTGGACATCTCCCTGCCCCAGCGCAGTGTAGACAGCCTGACGGAGACCTTTCCCGCGGTGTTCCGCCTGATGACCAACAAAGAGGTGGCTCTGCTGCCCTTCTCCGTCACCAGCACCCTGCCCAGCATCATGAACGGCGGCAAGGACTTCTCCCCCTGGAGCAAAAAAGACGACCTGCTCTATCAGACCCTCCGGGTCCCGGTGGAGGCGGTGCTGGGCCACGACGGCGTGGGCCTGGCCGACTGCGCCATCGCCGAGAGCAAGTTTGAAAAGGGAGAGGACATCTCCCGCCGGATGCTCACCCTGATCCCCCGCATGGGGGACATCCGCACCCGGGGCACCCCGGACATGGAGTTTGCCGCCACCGCCCTTTTGGCCCGCAGTCAGCTGTTCTGCGGCCAGGGGGACGAGGCCCGGCGGACCGTGGCCACCCTGCGGGAGCGCTTTGTCCAGCGGGAGCTGGACCGCTTTCTGCCCAACATGGACGCCGTGCTCTGCCGCCTGGACCTACACCTGGGCCGCCTGGACGAGGCGGACGGCTGGTATCGGGACAAGGCCCCCCGGGACCCGGTGCATCTGGACGTGATGCGCCGCTATCAATACCTGACCCAGGCCATGGTGGAGCTGGCCGACGGACGGCCCGACGCGGCCCTGATGACACTGGCCCCACTGCGGCCCTATGTCCAGACCTGCGCCCGGCACATCGACGGCATCCATCTGCGGGTCCTGTGCGCCATCGCCCTCTTCCGAAAGCGGGACGAGAGCTGGCGGCAGGAGCTGACGCAGGCCCTGGACACGGCGGCGGAGTTTCAATTCATCCGCACCGTCAGCGTCTATGGCGTGGCGGTGCTGCCCCTGCTGGAGCAGCTGGAGTGGACGGGCGGCGCCAGGTGGCACAAGCGTCTGATGAACCAGGTCCGCGCCCAGGCGGCCTGCTACCCCCGGTTCCTCCAGCCCCGGCTCTCCCCAGACGAGACGCTGACGGCGGCGGAGCTGCAAGTGCTGCGGCTGATGTGCGCCGACAAGAGCAACGCGGAGATCGGCCAGATCATGGACGTGAAGCTGACCACCGTCAAGACCCACGTGAGCCACATCCTGGACAAGCTGGGCGTCAGCCGCCGCAGCGAGGCCAAAACCGCCGCCAAAAAGCTCTGGCTCATCCCAGAGGACCTGTGATCCCCCCATAGGAAGGAGACCCCCATGAAAAAACGACTGCTCAGTGTCTTACTTGTGATGTCTTTGTGTTTGTCCCTGCTGCCGACGACGGTTTGGGCGTGGGATGACGGAGAAGACCACACCAAACAAACCGAAAGTTCAGTAGCCAGTCTGACTTTTGACGATTCTGACCCACTGTTCTACGATAATCTTGAAGATGCCATTGACGCAAACGATTATGATGATGTTGGAAACGGAATTATCACATTACTTAAAGATGCAGAAGTTGAAGGCATGTCCACAGCGAACCCGTTGACAATTAAAATGGAGCACCACTCCATCATAGTTGTCGACGATGGATATTTTAATATTGGTGGATACTTGCTGCTTGAAAATGGAACAATCATTGGAAATGTTCAAGTTGCAGCCCAAGTCACTGCGACAATCATCGGCGCGAAGGTCGGTGTGACGGGGACCGTTGTGATTGACGAAGGTGCAACTGTGACCATCTCCGGTTCAGAAAAAGCGGTGGGTTCGTCGATCACTTATGATGGGACGCTTTATGGTTCTGCCGATGAAAACGGAGCCGCTGGCGACACGGTTGAATTCAGAGATGGGACCTGTTATGTTGGCGATGCCGTTGCGAAACGGATCTCGACCGAAAAGGAAACACCGGCCATCACTCTGGAGAAGCTGGCACAGCCGGAAAATCTTACTGTGGTTTACCACGACAAGTATTCTTCCAAGCTCTCCTTGGGCGTTACGTTTGACGGCACTGTGGATGCGGACCATCCGGCGATAATCAACTATTATGTAGATGGTGCGATGGAGAGCTTCCATTCTGTCAGCTGGACCTCCAACCAGAATTCTATTTCTCTGGATGCTGTTTTGACCCAGCTTTCTGCCGGACCGCATACCATTTATGTTACTGTCCAATATCAGGACTACACAGCTAAAAGCCAAACCTATACCGCTACCGTGGTGCAGTCTGGTATATCGTTTGATGTTTTTCTTTCTGGACGTACCTTCGATTATGGTTCCACTTTCACGATCAGAGCAGAGGTAGAGCCTTCAGGCGTCTCAGCTAACAGCGTCAGTACCTACAGCGATACCCCCACGGGACATTATTGCGTAATCTGTGACGCATCCGGGAAAGAGATCACCCAGCGGGTGGTCCCTGAATTGAACTCCGCCAATTCCAAATACATCGCCAGCTTGACCATCAATACCCGGAACCTGGGGGCTGGGGAACACAAGTTGACTGTAAAGTATGTTGGCTGTGGCGAGATGGAAAGCAAGTCGACTACTGTTGACATAACAGTGAACAAGGTGGACCCGGTCATTTATCCTCAACAGTATATGTACACTCGATTCTTTACTGGTGAACCTATGGTTGACCCCACCCCCGGAAAGAATATGGATGTTTCTCTCGGTTCCGCCGAGGACATCACCGGATATCAGTGGTATCAGGCTATCAAAACTGGCACCATCTATACCAAGAGCAATGTCTTAGATGGTGCGCCTATCGACAGCGGAGACTATTATCTGGAAGTGAACTTCAAAGAGGGCAAGAATACTAAAGCCGCCAAATTTGGCTTCGGCCTGACTGTCCAGAAAGCCACAGACCTGGGCAAGACTGTACAGCGCACTGTCGACGTCAAACTCTCCTCCAACGAGGAGACCTACACGGTAGTTCTGGCCGACTGTTTGAAGAACGTTCGAAGCGGCGGGGACCTGGCGGTCAATCAGTATGGTATCCACTTTGAGAATTCCAGATTCGTCAAGTCTGCTGTGGTTGTGAACGGCGAACTGAACATTACTCTGTATTCCCTGGCCGAGGTCAAACAGCCTGGGCAGGTGGGCAGCATCACCGTGGGATTGAGCAGCCGCAATTATAACCAGATCCCCATGGAACTCAACCTAATGGCCCAGGGGGAACCCCTTGACGTCACCATGTCCTCCTGGACCTACGGTGAGACGGAGAGTGGACCTGAGGCCGTTCTGCCCGAGGGAGTTACATCCCTCACTATCACCTACGCCAAGGCGGACGGCACGCTGCTGAATGAGAAGCCCAGCGATGCTGGGGAGTATATCGTCACCGTGTCTTGTTCCAAGGATGGTGTTATCTACTCCGGCACCGCCTCCTTTGAAATCGAGCCCGCTCCCATCACCGCCGACATGGTGGCGCTGGAGCAAAATCAGCTGACGTTCCTCCCTAATGCCGACTATGCTTCCGGCGTGGAGCAGACCCAGGGCGTGACTGTGACCTGGAAGGGCCAGCCGCTGACGGACGCCAACTATACCCTCACCGGCAACACCGCCACCGACGCCGGGACTTACACCCTGACGGTGGCGGGCACGGGCAACTTCACCGGCACGGTGGAGAAGACCTGGACGGTGGCCCCGCTGCCTGTGGGCTTTGACCTTAGCGGCGACATCCGCAAGGACTATGACGGCACTGACGCCGCCGACGTCTCCATTTCTGACTGGCACGTCGAGGGCTCCTCGGCCCCCACGACCTTCCAGCTGCCCGACGATCTCTACACCGTGACCGGCGCGGCCTATGACTCGGCGGAGGCGGGGGAGGGGAAGACGGTCCAATTCACCGTCACCCTGAACGAGAATTACGCCTTCTCCGACGGCAGCCGCAGCAAGGCGTTCTCCAGCGCCGACTTCCCCGGCGTGACCGCCGCCATCAACAAGGAGCAGAAGCCGGTCAACCCCTATAACCCCGGCAGCGTCTGGCTGCAAGCTGGCCTTGACCAAATGGGCTATCTGACGCTGGACTATTTCAGAAAGATCAACGCCAATCTGCCCGCCGACGCGGAGATCACCGCCGTGCAGCTCAACGAGGGCAGCGTCAGCGGCGTGATCGACCACCTCAGCGTGCTGGACGGCATGGTCAGCTATGACATCGCCCACAACGCCCCCGCTGGCAGCAAGGTGAACTGCACGGTCACCATCTCCAGCCGCAACTGCGACTACCTCTACACCGTGTCCTTCTACCCGGAAGAGCAACTTGTGCCCCGCGGCAGACCTACCCTCAGCCGTGACACCCTGACGTATGGCGAGAAGCTGGGCGACATCACCATCTCCGGCAACCTGTGGGACAGCGAGAAAAACCCCATCGATGGCCGGTTCTCCTGGGACTACCCCGAGGCCACGCCCGAGGTGGGTTCCTACACCACCAACTGGACCTTCACGAGCTATGATGACGCCTATCTGCCCTTCATCGATGGCACGGTGACCATCACCGTGAACAAGATCACCCTGGACAGCACGCCCAAGTTCACCCTGATCTCCACCAGCGGCAAGACCCTGGCGGACGCGGGTCTGGCGGCGGCCAGCGACTGGCCCGAGGGCACGCTGACCTGGGACCTGCCCCTGGAAACCACGGTGGCGGCCAACACCGCTTACGGGTGGACCTTCACCCCGGCGGATACGGCCCACTATGAGACTGCCACCGGGACCATCGTCCTCTACCCGGTCTCCGGCGGCGGAGGTTCCGGCGGAGGCGGCGGCGGGGGCAGACCCAGCACGCCCGCTGCTCCTTCTACTCCCACCACTCCCACCACGCCTGACGTCCCCAGCACCCCGGAACAGCCTTTCGCCGACGTGGCCCCGGAGGACTGGTTCTATGACGCGGTGACCTGGGCCAAGGGGGCCGGGATCACCGGCGGCGTGAGCCAGAACCGGTTCGGCTCCGGCGCCCCCTGCACCCGGGGACAGATCGTCACCTTCCTGTGGCGGGCGGCGGGTTCTCCCGCGCCCAAGGGCCAGGTGAGCATGACCGACGTGCCTGCCGACGCCTATTATTCCACAGCGGTGGCCTGGGCGGTGGAAAACGGCATCGCCTCCGGCACCGGCGCAAACCTCTTCAGCCCCGACGCACCCTGCACCCGGGCCCAGGCCGTCACCTTCCTGTGGCGGGCAGCCGGGTCCCCCGCGGCCCAGGGCGGCGCGGACTTCCACGACGTGACCGACGGCGACTATTTCGCCCAGGCCGTGGCGTGGGCCAACGAACACGATATCACTGACGGCGTGGGCGGCGGCCTGTTCGGCTCCATGGACAGCTGCACCCGCTCGCAGATCGTCACCTTCCTCTTTATGGCCCGGTGAGCGTGGCCGAATAAGCGAGTTGAGCCCGCCCTCTCATACCAAGAGGGCGGGCTCAAACTATCTCTCATACTTTGGGATGAATTTGCGGGGTCACAGGACGTCGTACACCCGCCCGGTCCCGCTGACCTCCCGGTAGAAGGCGGCCTCGGCGGCCTTTTGATAGGGGTTCAGGACCAGATTGCCGATGCCGAAGGTGAACAGGCACAGAATGCTCCAGCCGATAAAGCTCAGCTGCAGGCAGAACAGCCGCCAGCGGTTGCCCTGCATCATCTCTTTCGACTGCTGGATGGCCTGGCTGGCCGTCAGGTCCGGGTTCTCCGCCAGGATATAGTCCGTCATGGCGTAGCTGAGCGAGGCCACGATGCCGGGGATGATGAGCAGCAGCGACCACAGCAGGATGAGCACCCCCTGGAGCAGGCTGGCGGCCACGGCGGTCTTCCACCAGGAGAAATAGCTGAACAGGCGATTGATGTTGGCCTCCTGCCCGTCCACCAGATCCAGGTTGAACTTGGAATAGCCCACGCCCACCACGCTGCCCACCACGAACAGCAGCACCACCAGCGCCAGGGCCACCACCGTCAGATACACCGCGGCCCCGGCCAGCCAGCCGTTGAACTGAAGGTGAAAGTCCGTGCCCACCGAGGCCAGCTCCCGGCCCACATAGTTCAGGCTGGCCCGGCCCGTGCCGCTGCCCAGGTCAAGGTTGAATTTGATCTCCGGTCCGTTCTGCGTGGCCCCGCCCAGCAGGGTGGCCAGCAGTCCGGCCAGCACCGCCATGGGCCACTTGCCCCGCAGAGCCTGTCTGGCCTGGGCGCGAAAATCAGCTGCCAGTTTCATGGTATCCCTCTTTTCCGTTTCAAATTTTCCCAGCCGGAGCCGGGGCGTCCCTGCGCTTATTTCACAAGGACTTTACTGAAATATAACATATTTTTGTCAAAAAAGCAACCGTCCTACATTTCATGTCGAAATCAGGACGTTTCATGACATCCGCCCCCGCCGGGGGAGCGCTTGTGCTATCATCACCATGATATAGCATTCCGTGTTTACCCCGCAAATAAAGGAGGTAGCCAACCCATAAAAAAGCGGATCTTCAGCGCGTTCCTCAGCGCCGCGCTGCTGCTCAGCCTGACGCCCTGGGCCGCCCTGGCGGCAGAGAACCCGGCGACCCAGGTGGAGGAGCAGGAGCTCCAGACCAGTTTCCAATCCCCCCCAGGACCCAGATATTTACTCGGACCCCCAGCCCAGCATCCAGGTCCCCGAGACCCCAGAGGAGACCCCAGAGAATCCTGAGACCCCGGAGGTGCCGAAGATAGCGCCGGAGGTAGTCCCCGAGGTGCAGACTGCGCCCGTGGCGGTGCAGGCGGCGGAGACGCACGAGAATCACGATGCCTGCGCGGCAGGTGTGTGTAATGTCGACAACCATAGCTCCAGACATGTGACTACAGAATGGACGCCTGTTTCTTCGCTGAGTGAAATTCGTGGCAATGGCTTCTATTACCTGACCCAGGATGTTATACAGAGTGGGAAATGGAACGTCCCAGCAAGCTCAAATCCAGGTGTTATTCTCTGCTTGAACGGTGACCTGACCTATTCCTTCAAAATCGATCCCAAGCCCGTCACCGTGACGGCGAAGGATCAGGTCACCCGCATCGGCCAGCCCCTGGCGGCGCTGACCTATACCTGTGACCCAGCGCCCTGCGCTGGCGATTCCTTCACCGGCGAGCTGGCCACCAACGCAAACAAGGACCAGTTGAGTGACCAGTACACTATCTCCCAGGGCGACCTGTCCCTCGGCAACAACTATACCATCACGTTCGTCCCCGGCAAGTACACCGTGACGGACAAACTGCCCCAGCCCGACTTCAAGTTCGGCGACGGCCTGATCTCCAAGACCTATGGCGACGAGCCTTTCACCGTGGCGGCCACCGGCGCGGCGGAGGGGAGCACGGTCTCCTATACCAGCGACAAGACCAGCGTGGCTACCGTGGACAGCGACGGTCACGTGACCATCGTGGGCGCGGGCGAGGCGACTATCACGGCCACTGCCGCCGAGACGGCGGACTATGTCAGCGCCAGCGCGTCTTACACCCTGACGGTGGCCCGAGCCGAGCTGACTATCACGGCCAAAAACCAGAGCGCCTATGTCGGCGACGCGGCCCCGGAGCTGGGGGCGGACAGCTATACCGTTACCGGCCTGGTGAACGGCGAGAGCCTGACCACCGCCCTGGCCATCCTCCCCACGGTCCAGTATGTGGACGAAAACGGCCAGCCGGTGGAGCCTGACATGACCAAGAGCGGCGAGACCATCATCCGCGTCGGCGGCGCAGCGGCCAGCGGCAACTATGTCATCGTTGCCTTTACCGACGGCAAGCTGACCGTCAGCGCCCGGCCCTCCTCCGGTGGCGGCGGTGGCGGCAGAACGCCCACCTATCCCGTCACCACCCCCAGCGGCGTGGACTCCAGCAAGAAATCTGCCGCCAAGGGCGACGTGGTCACCATCACCGTGAAGCCCGAACCGGGCTTTGAGGTGGAGGAGGTCATCGTCACCGATGCCAAGGGCAACCAGATCAAGGTCACCGCCAACGCCGACGGCACCTTCTCCTTCATCCAGCCCGACAGCCAGGTGGAGGTCCAGACCGTCTATGCCGAGGCGGGCGGGCCCTTCAGCGACGTGGCCCGCAGCGACTACTTCTACGACGCCGTGACCTGGGCCAAGGACAACAACATCACCGGCGGCGTGGGCGATGACCTGTTCGGCGCTGACCGGTCCTGCACCCGGGCCCAGATCGTCACCTTCCTGTGGCGGGCCGCCGGTTCTCCCGAGCCCAAGGGCGCGGCCAACATGACCGACGTGCCCCAGGACGCCTATTACGCCAAGGCGGTGGCCTGGGCCATTGAGAACGGTATTACCTCCGGCACCGGCGAGAACCGGTTCAGCCCCGACGCCACCTGTACCCGCGCCCAGGGCGTGACCTTCCTCTACCGCGCGGCGGGTTCCCCCGCCGTCACCGGCAGCGCAGGCTTCCAGGACGTGTCCGGCAGCGATTATTTTGCCGCCGCTGTGGCCTGGGCCAAAGCAAATGATATCACTGACAGTGTGGGCAACGGCCTGTTCGGCTCCAAGAACAGCTGCACCCGCGCTCAGATCGTCACCTTCCTCTATCTGTCCCAGCAAGCGTGACCGATAAGCGGATCGAGCCCGTCCTCTCATATCGAGAGGGCGGGCTCGAACTATTTGTTCAAAAAAGCACCTGCCCTACATTTCACGTCGAAAAATCGACGTTTCATGACATGAGCCCCCGTCAGAGGGCGGGGCGTGCTATGCTGGAGCATATCAGATCACCCCCCGCGTTTACAGCGTGCGAAACCAAAATAGGTGAACATAAAGGAGGTACCCACCCATGAAAAAGCGGATCTTCAGCGGCTTTCTCAGCGCCGTGCTGGTGCTGAGCCTTCTGCCCTGGTCGGCCATGGCGGCGGATGAGCAGGAGCCTTTGACGGAGCAGCCCCAGGCCGAGGAGCGCCAGGAGCAGGACCCCGGCGTCCCCGTCACCCTGCCCCCCAACCCGGAAACCGCCCTGCCCGTGGCCATCACCCTGGACCCCCAGGAGGATGAGCAGGAGCAGGAGACGCAGCCCGAGGACCAGCCCGACCAAGAACCGGAGCAAACGCCGGAGCAAGAATCCGAACAGGACCCGGCTGACCAGCCTCAGGATGACCAAAACGACTTCCAGGTCCCCCCCCCCGAGACAGAAATTCCCTCTGAGGAGGAGCAGACTCCAGAGACCCCCGAGGAGCCCCCTCAGGAGCCTGAGACCCCGGAGGTGATCCCCGAGGCGCTCTCCCAGATCCAGGCCGCCCCCGTGGCCCAGGCGGAAGAGCACACCCACGACCTGTGCGGCGCCACCCACAAGGACGTGAGCGACCACACGGAAAAGGACGTGACGTTCATCGAGTGGACGGACAAACTGGCGGCGGAGCAGTGGGAAAGTGAGACATACACAGCTTCCAACTCTTTGCCCAAAGAAAGCGGAAACTATTACCTGAATCACGACGTAGAACTGACGGCTAATAAGAGATCATGGGAAGCTCCTGATAATACCGCTTTGTGTCTCAATGGTCACACGATCCAAATCGCAAATAACTGTAGTGTCATCAGTGTGGGTGGTTCTTTTGAACTGACGGACTGCAAGGATACAGGCCGTGTACGGCACCCCGCAACCGGACAATTTCGCAATGATGGGACAGAATATAATTATGCCGGTTCAGCCGTATATGTCTCCTCCAAGGGGAGATTCTCCCTCTACAATGGTATCCTCACGGATAACCACGCCTATCACGGCGGTGGTGTGTACACCTATGGCACCTTTAACATGTACGGCGGCAGCATTACCGGCAACGAAGACTGGTTCGGCGGCACCGGCTACGGCGGCGGCGGCGTATATGTCGGCAGCAATGGAACATTCAATTTATATGACGGTACTATCACCGAAAACGAGACCTATCAGAATGGCGCTGTTTGGAATCTCGGCACTTTTAACATGTTTGGCGGCTATATTGACAACAATAAGCGCGGATATGGCATCTGGGACGGCGGCGGCGTGTTCAATGACGGCACTATGACCATGACCGGCGGCACCATTTGCAACAACTCCTTTGGCACGACCGTTTACAGTCATGTTGCTGGCGGTGTGGTCAATTGCGGCACAATGACTCTTTCTGGAGACATTGAGATCAGCGGCAATTATGGCGGCAGCAACACCAGCAATATCTGTGATATTTTTCTGGGGTACAGTTCATCTGGTGTCCATCCTATTAAAATTAGCACGGGCGGCCTGAATAATACCGCCCCCATCTACATCAGCTCCTATTACACGCCAGATAAACTTGACCCGGCCATTGTTATCTCTGCCAATTCGACTGACTACAGCAACCACTTTGTTTCGGCCAACAGCGACTACGAGCTCTTCTATGATACTGCCTCGAAGAAGACCGTCCTGCGTGTCCCGCCGCACAAGCATATCTGGAAATACAGCGCTGACCAGAGCCTTCCCTGCATTTTGGCCCGTTGCAGCGGAACGGGTGACGATCCCTGCCCCATGAATAATCTGAATTTCTTGCAGGTGCTGTCAAGTAACCAGCCGGACACTGCCTACGATGGGAACCCCAAACCTGTCGTGCTGTATTATCAGTATAGTTCCCCCAGTGAGATCGCGGCCAGCGGTCTGACCGCCACCATTGAATATGCCAGAAAGCAGAGCGACGGGACCTATGGTGCCAAGACCACCGACGCTCCCGTGAATATGGGCGACTATCGGGCGACCATTTCGGCTGGCGGCGTAAGCATCTACTATGACTATACCATTACCCCCCAGCGCATCGCTCAGCCCACCGTCACTGTAGATACCAGCAAGAACTATGTCTACACCGGCCAGCCCATCACGCCGGAGTTTACTGTGACCAGCAATGACAGCAATGTGCTGACCGCGCACGACTATGTTGTGGAGCTGACGGACAATGTCAACGCCGGAACGGCCACCCTGACGCTGAAGATGTCCCCGGACGGCAACTATACCTTCGACCCCGTGTCTGTGACCTTTACCATCTCCAAAGCCGCCCACGCTAATGTAACGGCTGACAGCTCTGCCAAGTATGGAATGACTGGCAGCGTGGACCTGACCACTTGTCTGGAAAAGAACCCCCAGAGCGTGGTGCTTGACAGCGTCGCCGACCCGGATAACGTGCTGGTCCCCAACACCATGGTCGTCGGACTGAAAACGCTGGACTTCACGTTCCAGAATGACAAGAACCTGGTGGGCAAGACCGTCGACGTCGTTCTGAAGGTGACGGACGCCAACTATATGGACTATCTTGTCACCATCACCCTGACGGTGAACGATAAGACTGTCCCCACTGTCACCGAGCCCACGGCCAACACCCTGGTGTATAACGCCTCCGCGCAGGGCCTGGTCCAGGGCGGCAGCACCTCCGGCGGCACGCTGCTGTACCGGCTGGGCACAGATGGCGAATACAGCCAGTCCATCCCCTCCGTTGTGAACGCAGGCGACTATACTGTCTATTATAAGGTCCAGGGGGACGACGACTTTACCGACGTGGCCGAGCGCAGTCTGACCGTGACCATCGCCAAGCGGCCCGCCACCGTGGCCCCCAAGGCGGTCAGCCTGACCAAGGGCGCGGACCTCCCCACCTTCCAGCTGGCTTACACCGGCCTTGTGGGCGGCGACGTCCTGACCCCCAGCGTCCAGCCTGTCTTTGCCTGCCTTGACAAGACCGGCGCGGCGGTCACAAAGGACTCCCCCGCCGGTACCTACACCATCACCTGGACCAACATGGCTGAGACCGAGTTCTCCGGCGCTGACAACTATCAGTTGACCAAAGAAGCTGCCGCCCAGCTGACCATCACGGTACCCTCCTCCGGCAGTGACCGCAGCGACAGCGCCCCCACCTATCCCGTCACCACCCCCAGCGGCGTGGACTCCAGCAAGAAAGCTGCCGCCAAGGGCGACGTGGTCATCATCACCGTGAAGCCCGAAGCGGGCTATGTGGTGAAGGAAGTTCTGGTCACTGACGCTAAAGGCAACCAAATCAAAGTCACGGCTAAGGGCAACAGCGTATTCACGTTCGTCCAGCCTGACAGCCAGGTGGACATCCAGGCAGTTTACACCCGGGAGTCTACCCCCTTCCAGGACGTGACCTGGAGCGACTACTTCTATGACGCCGTGACCTGGGCCAAGGACAACAACATCACCGGCGGCGTGGGCAATGACCTGTTCGGCGCTGACCGGTCCTGCACCCGGGCCCAGATCGTCACCTTCCTGTGGCGGGCCGCGGGCTCTCCCGAGCCCAAGGGCGCGGTCAACATGACCGACGTGCCTGCCGACGCCTATTACGCCAAGGCCGTGGCCTGGGCCATTGAGAACGGCGTCACCTCCGGTACTGGCGCGGGCCAGTTCAGCCCCGACGCCACCTGTACCCGCGCCCAGGGCGTGACCTTCCTCTACCGCGCGGCGGGCTCCCCCGCCGTCACCGGCAGCGCAGGCTTCCAGGACGTGTCCGGCAGCGATTATTTCGCCGCCGCCGTGGCCTGGGCCAAAGCAAATGATATCACTGACGGTGTGGGCAACGGCCTGTTCGGCTCCAAGAACAGCTGCACCCGCGCTCAGATCGTCACCTTCCTCTATCGTGTGTTTGCGGAGCAGTAACTTCGCCGGAAACAGCCGCGGTTTTTGCCGCGGCTGTTTCTGTTTTTTATGCGCTTTTACCCGGGCCGCCAGCCGTCCATGGCGGCCTCCAGCTTTTGCAGGGCGCGCTTTTCGATGCGGGAGACGTAGCTGCGGCTGATGCCGCACTGGGCGGCGATCTCCCGCTGGGTCTGGGGCGGGTGGTCATCCAGGCCATAGCGGCGGACGATCACCCGGCGCTCCCGGTCATCCAGGCAGGCGTCCACGCACCGGCGCACCCGGCGGCAGGCGTCCCGGGTGTCCAGGTCCTCCAGCATGGTGTCGTCCACGGCGATCACGTCCATCAGGGACAACGAGCCGCCCTCACCCCCCGTCTCCAGGGTGTCCGCCAGGGAGACCTCCCCCTGGAGCTTCCGCTGGGCGCGAAAGTGCATCAAGATCTCGTTTTCGATACACCGGCTGGCATAGGTGGCCAGCCGGACATTTTTGTCCGATTTGAACGTGGAAATGCCCTTGATGAGTCCGATGGTGCCGATGGAGATCAGGTCCTCCTGGTCCCCGGACTGGGAATAGTATTTTTTCACGATGTGGGCGACCAGGCGCAGGTTGTGCTCCACCAGCTTGTTCCGGGCCTCCAGATCCCCTTGGGCCCAGCGCCGGAGATATTCCCGCTCCTCCTCCGCCTTCAGGGGCCGGGGAAAGGACCCGCCCCCGCCCGACAGGCGCAGCGTAAAAAATAGTCCGTGCAAAAGCAAATAAATCGCCGGAGACAGCATCATAACACCCCCTGCCGAAGGGTATGTGGGGAGGGAATGTCCTTATGCGGGTGGATGATTGATAAAGCGGAGCGGGGTGTGCTATAATCGGTTTATACCCTATTTCTTAAAAAAGGTCAATTTTGGAGAGAAGCCATGAGAAACAAAAAGCCGCCTTTTACGATCACCAATGCGATCATCAGCGATGTGGCCGACATTGCCGAGTTGGTGGGCAAGCTGTCCGGCGCGAATCAGCTTTCTGCCAACCCGACGCTGCGACGAACAAACCGCATCCGCACCATCCACGGCTCCCTAGCCATCGAGCAGAACACGCTGACGCTGGATCAGGTCACGGCGGTGCTGGACGGCAAGACGGTACTGGCTCCGCCAAAGGACATTGCTGAGGTCAAGAACGCCTACGAAATATACGAGCGTCTGGACGAGCTTGACCCCTATTCCGTGGATGATCTGCTTCTGGCTCACGGCATCATGACCCGGGGACTGGTGGAGGAATCGGGAATGTTCCGCACCAGACCTGTGGGTGTGGTGGACCAAGAAGGTCGTGTGCTGCACTTTGGAACGCTCCCCCAGTACGTTCCAAATTTGGTGATGGAACTGCTGGAATGGGCCAAAACCAGCGACATACACATGCTGATCCGCAGCTGTGTATTTCACTATGAGCTGGAGTTGATCCACCCCTTTGCCGACGGCAATGGCCGTGTTGGGCGGCTCTGGCATACATTGCTGCTTTCTAAATGGAATCCTGTGTTTGCATGGCTGCCGGTCGAATCCATCATCCACGACCACCAGCAGGGATACTACGATGCCATCAACGCCAGCAACGATGCAGGCGAGTCCACCGCGTTCATCGAATTCATGCTCTCCGCCATCAAAGCATCGCTCATGGACGCCATCAATATGAGTGATGAAATGAGCGATGATATAAGCGATAGAAAAACGGATAAAGCCGCGACGCGTTGGAACAAGATTCAAGAGTACCTGAAAACCCACGACTATATTATGAACGCCGACGTGCGGGCACTGTGCGGCGTGTCAGCAGCAACGGCAAATCGGATCTTGATGGGGCTGGTGGCAAGGGGAAACCTTGTGAAATGCCGCGAAAATGGCCGCTGGGCATATCGAGCAACAGGTATGACCCAAAACAGATGAAATAACGGGCGTTGAGCCCACCCGAAGGAGGCGACCCCCATGCCACGTAGTTCCAATCAAAAGTTAAAGCTACTGTATGTGATGGACTTTTTGCTGCGCTGTTCGGATGAGGAGCATCCGGTGACGGTGAATCAGATCATCGACTGTTTGGCGGAAAAAGATATTCCGGCAGAGCGCAAGAGCATCTATGACGATATCGAGGCCCTGCGGCTGTTTGGCCTGGACGTGATCCAGGTGAAGGGCGGCGGTGTCTATGGCTACTATGTGGGGGACCGGGACTTTCAGTTGCCCGAGCTGAAGCTGCTGGTGGACAGCGTCCAGTCCTCCAAGTTCATCACCCACAAGAAGACGGTCTCCCTCATCAAAAAGATCGAGAGCCTGGCCAGCGTCTATCAGGCCCGGCAGCTCAGCCGCCAGGTCTTTGTGGCCAACCGCATCAAGACCATGAACGAGTCCATCTATTATAACGTGGACGAGATCCACAGCGGCATCGCCCAGAACCGGCAGATCCGCTTCCGCTATTTTGACTATACCGTGGACAAGAAGCGCCGGTTCCGCCGGGAGGGGAACTTCTATCAGGTCAGCCCCTTCGCACTCACCTGGGACGACGAGAACTATTATCTGGTGGCCTACGATTCCCAGGCGCAGGTCATCAAGCACTTCCGGGTGGACAAGATGGTGGACATTGCGGTGCTGGAGACGGAGCGGGACGGCAAGCAGGCCTATGAGGCCCTGGACATGGCCGTCTATGCCCGCAAAGTCTTCGGCATGTTCAGCGGCGACGAGCGGCGGGTGCGCCTGCGCTTTGACAACCGCATGGTGGGGGCGGTGCTGGACCGGCTGGGCCGGGACGCGGTGCTGGTCCCCGACGGCCCGGACCACTTCACCGTCACCGCCGACGTGGTGGTCAGCCCCCAGTTTTTCGCCTGGGTCTTCGGCTTCCACACCCTGGCCCAGATCATCGGCCCCCAGGACGTGGTGGAAGAGATGCGGGAGTATCTGGCCCAGGTGGCGGAGATGTATCCTGCACAAGAGCAATAAACAATAAAACGAGCCCCCTGTCAGCTGTGTGTGACAGGGGGCTCGGTCATATCTTGACGGATGACGGAAACGGGGGAGGATCAGCAGATGGTCTTCTGCTCCTGCTTGATCTTCCAGACGAACTCGTCGGTGTGGCTCATGGTCTCCTTCTGGAGACGATAGATGTTGTCGATGGTGACGTCGGCAGACTCGTGGACAATGCCCTCGGTGGAGCCGGTGGCGATGCCCTGTTCGGCCAGCAGCATGGCGTGCAGCGTGGCGAACAGACCGGTGTAGGCCCGGAAGGCGCAGCTGGGCTTGGCGCCGTCGCAGATGATGCCAGCCTGGTTGCCGAGGCCGGTGCGGACGATGTCGTTCAGGACCTGGGCGGAATCGCCGCGGAGATAGGCCACGCCGCAGGCGGCGGCAGCGGGCGCCACACCGCCGCAGTAGCACTCGGGGGACAGGTGGGCATACTCGTTGGAACGGTAATCCAGATAGATGTTCATCAGGTTGGAGAGGGTGACGGCGCGGATGATCTTTTCCTCAGACTCCTTGCGCCACTTACCAGCAGCCATGGGGCCATGGTGCAGATGATGCCCTGGTTTCCGCTGCCCGTGTTGCTCATGGCGGTGTAGCTGGTGCCGCCCATGCGCGCGTCCAGACCGGCGATGGTCCAGGCCAGGGTGTAGTTATACTCGTCCTTGGTGACCAAGCCCTTCTCCATGTTCTGGAGCAGGACGCGGCCACACTGCATGCCCAGGGGGTTGTCGATGCCGTCCTGGCAGATATCCTGGGTGAGCTTCATGGCATAGCGGATGTGGTCCAGCTCCGCCAGGTCCACCGTGTTGCAGAACTCCACGATGTTGGGGATGGTCAGGATGGACTTGTCCACGTTGTTCTTCTTCAGAGCCTCGGTGATGGGGTTGATGTCCCGGATGTCCAGCAGGACCTTGCCGTCGGCCTCGACATAGCAGATGCCGTTGTGTTCGTTCTGAAGGACGACGGTGGCGTTGTGCTCATCGGTGACGATGTTGGTGGACAGATAGATGGAGGGCACGTCCACCTCCAGGTCCTGGGTAAAGGCCCCGGCGGCCAGCAGCCTGTTGACCAGAGCTTCGGCCTTCTCCAGATCCTCGTCGGTGATCTTGGTCAGGACCTCCATGTCCATGTCGGGGTCACCGGCGACAACACCCATGGCGGTGGAGATAAAGCCGCCGTGTCTGCCGTGAGAGTTGGGGATCAGAACGGCCTGGACGCCGGTCACCATCAGGCCGGAGCCCTTCAGGTGGATCTCCTTGATCTCGCCGGGGGCGTGCTTGCGGGCCAGGGCGGCAGCCAGGGCGAAAGCCATTGGCTCGGTGCAGCCACAGGCGGGGATGAGCTCTTTTTCCAGAAGCTGTACGTAAATGTTCTTTGCCATAATCAACGAACTCCCTTTTCTAGTTTGCCGAGTGTCGGCTTGTTCATTGTTGCGGACTTACATTCGCTATAACGGACAACCAGCGTAAAAAAATAATTCCCTTACCTCGGCAACAGACTAGCACGTCTTGTAGAGATAGTCAATACACAATTTTCCTCGGCACGCGAAGTTTGTTCAAACGCCACAATTTCGGGAGAAGCAATTTGTGTACAATGATAACGAACTATCGTCCGATATGCAGGACGATTAAAATTTACCTCATTCGTAGCTGACGAGAGAACAGAAGTTTGCGTCCCGGTCCCCGTTGTTTACATAGCTGTGGGGCTTGGCGGCGTCGAAGGTGATGGTGCTGCCCGCCTCTACATGATAGGTCTTGGATTCGATCTCCAGATCGATGGCTCCCTCAAAGACGAAGATCAGCTCGCTGCGGCTGTTTTTGTGCCCGTCGGAGTGATAGGAGCAGCTGGGCTTATAGGTGCAGTAGAAAAACTCGTATCCCGTGACCGGGGAGAAGGGGACCATGCAATAGTTTTCGGCCAGGCCGGACTTGTCGCACAGGGGGGTCACGTCCGCGATCCGGCGGATATCGCACAGATGGGTGGGGGTGGTGTCCAACAGGGTGTCGAACTTGACCTTCAGGCCGTTGGATATCTTCCAGATGGTGGAGATGGTGGGGGTGGATTCAGACCGTTCGATCTGACTGAGCATGGTTTTGCTCACGCCGGTCATATTTGCGACCTCGCTGAGACTGAGCCCCATGCGGCCACGCAGGCGCTTGAGATTGTCGCCGATGCCGATAAATTCATCTTTTCCTTGGCTCATATGGTTCTACCTTTCCGTTTTATTGATCGATGAGTGTCTGGAATGCTGCAAAAGCAAGTGGATTTTTCTTGTGCTGCTTTGAGTTTAGCAAATTGCGCTAAAAGAATCAAGGAAAAATTTACTTGGCATGTATAGTTTTTTGGCTTATGCTTTTAATACGCAATAACGGACATACGAACTTTATTTCGGACAACACAACGAAGGCGACCTTTCCTTACCCAAACCGCAAAGAAGAACATAACAGGGAGGTAAAGCATGAAAACCACGAAAAAAATGGGGATCGCGACCACGATCAACACGGCGGGCGCGATATTGGCATATCTCATCGGCGCTGGCTTTGCCAGCGGACAGGAGACGATGCAGTTCTTTTCCAACTGGGGCTCTGTGAGCGGCTGCTTCGAGATCGGCGTCATCTTCATCGTATTTCTGGCGCTGACCTATGTGGGCGTTTGTTATATTGGACGCACCCGCAACGCAGCGGACATCAAGGCCCTTTACGAGGTGGTAGGCGGCAAGGCAGGGGGCAAGCTCCTCAGCTTCTTTGTGTGGGCCTATAATCTCGGCTGCTATTTCTTTATGATCTCCGGCTTTGGCAACGTACTCAATCAGCAGTTTGGGCTGCCCCGCCCCATCGGCAACGCCATTGCGGTGATCCTCTCCGTGGGCACGGCGCTGCTGGGGCTGAAGAAGATGGTAGACATCATCGGCAAGATCGGGCCTGTTGTGGTTGGCTTTTCCCTGATTCTGGGCATCGTCTCCGCCTTCTGGACCTTCCCTCAGATCAAGGACAGCGTCGCCCTGTTAGAGAGCGGGGCCATCACGGTGAACCGGGCGGGACACAGCATCCTCCTCTCCGCTATCTCCTACACGGGCACCTGTATCCTGATCCCCATGGCCTATGTGGCCCAGTTGGGCCACGAGCTGAGTCCCTATCGGGAGAAGGACACCAGACGGATCATGATGCTCAGCACCCTGTCCTATGGCCTGTGCTGCATCCTGCTGGGGCTGAACTATCTGGGCAACATCGCCGAGTGCTCTGTGGCGGCGATCCCGAACCTGGTCCTGGCCAACCACCTGATCGGCGGCGCTGGCATCGTCTTCTCTGTGAT
>ERZ856578.2208-NODE-2208-length-32979-cov-5.658592_pt1 | contig 32979 bp, 26 predicted proteins | sample MGYA00514384_ERZ856578 | MGnify/ENA primary metagenome ERZ856578 (study PRJEB29103, sample SAMN06111958) | human gut metagenome | biome: human gut; feature: ankylosing spondylitis patient; material: healthy_person | host: Homo sapiens | place: China:Hangzhou... | reverse complement strand
GCCCCAGGGCTTCACCATCACCACCGAGGCCTGCACCCAGTACTATGAGGACGGCGAGCAGATCAACGACGAGATCCAGGCTCAGATCATGGAGTATATCTCCAAGATGGAGGAGATCACCGGCAAGAAGTTCGGCGACCTGGAGAACCCCCTGCTGGTCTCCGTCCGTTCCGGCGCCCGCGCCTCTATGCCCGGCATGATGGACACCATCCTGAACCTGGGCCTGAACGAGGACGTGGTGGAGGTCATCGCCAAGAAGTCCGGCAACCCCCGCTGGGCCTATGACTGCTATCGCCGCTTCATCCAGATGTATTCCGACGTGGTCATGGAAGTGGGCAAGAAGTATTTCGAGGAGCTCATCGACCAGATGAAGGCCAAGCGCGGCGTCACCCAGGATGTGGAGCTGACCGCCGAGGACCTGAAGGAGCTGGCCGGTCAGTTCAAGGCCGAGTATAAGTCCAAGATCGGCCAGGACTTCCCCACCGACCCCAAGGAGCAGCTGATGGGCGCCATCAAGGCCGTGTTCCGCAGCTGGAACAACCCCCGCGCCATTGTCTATCGCCGCATGAACGACATCCCCGGTTCCTGGGGCACCGCCGTCAACGTCCAGTCCATGGCCTTCGGCAACATGGGCGACGACTGCGGCACCGGCGTGGCCTTCACCCGTAACCCCGCCACCGGCGAGAAGAAGCTGATGGGCGAGTTCCTGACCAACGCCCAGGGCGAGGACGTGGTGGCCGGCGTGCGCACCCCCATGCCCATCGAGGAGATGGCCCAGAAGTTCCCCGAGGCCTTTGCCCAGTTCCAGTCTGTGTGCAAGACCCTGGAGGATCACTACCGCGACATGCAGGACATGGAGTTCACCGTGGAGCACGGCAAGCTGTATATGCTCCAGACCCGTAACGGCAAGCGCACCGCCGCCGCCGCCCTGAAGATCGCCTGCGACCTGGTGGACGAGAAGATGATCTCCGAGCAGCAGGCCGTGGCCATGATCGACCCCCGCAACCTGGACACCCTGCTCCACCCCCAGTTCGACCCCGCCGCCCTGAAGAAGGCCACCCCCGTGGCTTCCGCCCTGCCCGCCTCCCCCGGCGCCGCCTGCGGCAAGATCGTCTTCACCGCTGAGGACGCCAAGGAGTGGGCCGAGCGCGGCGAGAAGGTGGTCCTGGTCCGTCTGGAGACCAGCCCCGAGGACATCGAGGGCATGGTCGCCTCCCAGGGCATCCTGACCGTCCGCGGCGGCATGACCTCTCACGCCGCCGTTGTGGCCCGCGGCATGGGCACCTGCTGCGTCTCCGGCTGCGGCGCCATCAAGATGGACGAGGACAACAAGCAGTTCGAGCTGGCCGGCAAGACCTATCACGAGGGTGACTGGCTCAGCCTGGACGGCTCCACCGGCAACATCTATGGCGAGGCCATCCCCACTGTGGACGCCTCCATCTCCGGCGAGTTTGGCCGCATCATGGCCTGGGCCGACAAGTACCGCGTGCTGAAGGTCCGCACCAACGCCGATAACCCCCGCGACACCGCTCAGGCCGTGAAGTTCGGCGCTGAGGGCATCGGCCTGTGCCGCACCGAGCACATGTTCTTCGAGGCCGACCGTATCCCCGCCATCCGGGAGATGATCTGCTCTGACACCGTGGAGCAGCGGGAGAAGGCCCTGGCCAAGCTGGAGCCCATGCAGCAGGGCGACTTCGAGGCCATGTACGAGGCCCTGGAGGGCCGTCCCATGACCGTCCGCTTCCTGGACCCCCCTCTGCACGAGTTCGTGCCCACTGAGGAGGCCGACATCGAGAAGCTGGCCCACGACATGAACAAGTCCGTGGCCGACATCAAGGCCATCATCGCCTCCCTGCACGAGTTCAACCCCATGATGGGCCACCGTGGCTGCCGTCTGGCCGTGACCTTCCCCGAGATCGCCGCCATGCAGACCCGCGCCGTCATCAAGGCCGCCCTGAACATCAAGGCCAAGCACCCCGACTGGGATATGGTCCCCGAGATCATGATCCCCCTGGTGGGCGAGGTGAAGGAGCTGGCCTTTGTGAAGAAGACCGTGGTGGAGACCGCCGACGCCATCATCAAGGCCGCCGGTTCCGACATGAAGTATAAGGTCGGCACCATGATCGAGATTCCCCGCGCCGCCCTGACCGCCGACCAGATCGCCAAGGAGGCCGAGTTCTTCTCCTTCGGCACCAACGACCTGACCCAGATGACCTTCGGCTTCAGCCGCGACGACGCCGGCAAGTTCCTGGACGCCTACTATGCCAACAAGATCTATGAGAGCGATCCCTTCGCCCGTCTGGATCAGACCGGCGTGGGCCGTCTGGTGGAGATGGCCTGCAAGCTGGGCCGCCAGACCCGCCCCGACCTGAAGCTGGGCATCTGCGGCGAGCACGGCGGCGATCCCTCCTCCGTGGAGTTCTGCCACAACGTGGGTCTGGACTATGTCTCCTGCTCCCCCTTCCGCGTGCCCATCGCCCGTCTGGCCGCCGCTCAGGCTGCCATCAAGAACCCCCGCAAGTAAGTTTTTTGCACAATATGACAGCAAACACCCCCGGTTCTGCGGAACCGGGGGTGTTTTTGTCTTTTATCAGCGGATATATTCTCATCTCTCCAGCGTATGCAGCTGCTGCATCACCCAGCGTCTCTCTTGCCTCAGTTCCTGATCGTCCGGCATAACAGAACAGGCATAGTTGATCCGCCCCAGGAGCTTTGGCAGATATTCCTCGGCCCTTTCCCCGCTGCCCATCCTCTGCAGATGGGCAGCCACGCCGAACTTCCGACAGTAATACTCCTCCTGGCGCAGCTTCTTCCGGTACGCCGCCGGAATACGCAGGCCCTCGTTGACCACCAATCCCGTCACGCTCTGCCGCTGTCCCCGGACCGCCCGAACGGTTTTCTTCTCGTTCAGAAACAGGCCCATTTTCCGCAGCTCTGTCCGCACAAGACTGACGACCTCCCGGCTGTCAAAAGCACCGGAAAATGTCATGTCGTCGCAGTATCGGGTATAGGCGATCCCTTTAGCATCGCACCACCCGCCCACCGTGCAGTCAAAATCTCGCATAATGATGTTGGAGATCACCGGAGATGTAGGTGCGCCCTGGGGCAGCGCATCTTTATGGACACAGAGGATCGTCAGCAAAATTCGGATGGACTCAGAATAGTCCTCCGCCGGAAACGCCTTTTCCTTGACGGTCGCATAGAGGATATTGTCAAAGAAATGGTGAATATCCAGCTTGAGCAAGACGTTTTTTCCCACATGCGGCCTTGCGTTGACAATGGTACTGCCGCCGGGACGGTATGCCGTGGCATAGGGTGAGACGGGATAGGCAGACAGAAGCCTGTCTGCGATCCTGCGCTGGACTGTTTTCAAAAACTCATCCGGCACATGCAGCTCCCGGAACTCCCCCCTGTCATTTTTGGGGATCTTTACGCTGCGGTAATGCTTCCAGGACGCATTGCTGACGGAATAGAGCGCTTTTACCGAAATCCCCAGCAGACGTTCCAGATCAGAATAGCTTTTGCAGACCATGCTTATGTCCTCCTTGTGGAACAAAACAATGTGAATGCTAAGCTGCGCAGCTGTATTTTAAGCACACGGCGTGTGCCTTTTATACAGCGGAGCAGATTAGGCTGAACGAAGTGAATCAAACTAAGCTGTGCTTCCCAGCAGCGACTCGCTGCCGGTGCCAATAAAATCTGGCTTGCGCTAATGTTCCACACATCTGTTTTTCAAAGCTCTGATCATATCATATCCAGTACCATGGACAGATTCTGTCTATCTGATGAATCTTTTGCATGATTATGTCGCTTTAATTCTCTGATAAAAAGCCGTTTTTGTCAAGTGCGGCACGCTGTACTTGTTTTTTATAGCCTTTCCGGGACGGGGGTATTCTTGTCTCGTTGCATCTGCGCCGCACTTGTGATATGATGTTCAGGATATCAACACAGGAGCGGCTCACATGATTATTTTCGACTTAGAGTGGAACCACGGCTATAAGCCCCGGCTCCCGGATGAGATTTTGCAGATCGGCGCGGTGAAGGTAGACCGGCTGGGTGGGCGCATCATCGACACCTTCAACGCCTATATCCACCCCGTGGTGTATAAAAAGCTCTATCACAAGGCCAAGGAGCTGCCGGACAAGGACCTGTATCTCGCCTCGCCCCTGGATTTTCCCGCCGCCTATCGGGCCTTTTACGACTGGTGCGGCCAGGATACCGAGTTTGCCGGGTGGGGGACCCAGGACGTGCCCACCCTGGCCAAGAGCGCGGAGCATTATCACCTGCCCCAGCTCACGGTGAAGCAGGAGTACGATCTGCAGGCCGCCTTTTCCCGCACCCTGGGGGTGAATAACTGCATCGCCCTGGAGAAGGCCGCCGCCTATTGCGCCATCCCCTATACCTTCGAGTTCCACAACGCCCTCCACGATTCCCTCTACACTGCCCTGGTGGGGGAGTTTGTGAGGCCGGACTGTCTGACTGTGCCCCCTGCCGAGCCTACCCCCTTGGCGGAGCTGGCCCGCCTGTGCCAGCCGAAGGCTCTGCCTGGACCGTTTACGGACAAGTCTCTGCTGCTCAACGCCAAGGCCGCCCGGCGGGTGATCTGCCCCACCTGCAAAAAGATCTATGGGGTCAGCGTGTGGCACCCCTTTGACGACGACGTCTACTACAGCCGGGTGAAGTGCCAGGAGCATGGCCGCCTGCTGTGCCGGGTGGACGTGGCCCCCGCCCCCGGCGGGAACTGGAAGGGCACCCAGCTGGTCCTGCCGGAGCTGGACGCCGAGACCGCCGCCTACCGCGCCGCCAAAAAGCACGAGCCCGTCCTCTGCGTCAAGGCCCGGGGCTACCACCGCCGCCGCCGGGGCCCCCGTGGGAACCGGGGAAACCGGTCCAATCGGGGCAACAACCGCAAAGCGGGATAAAAAATCCACCCCCAAGCTGTTCCGATGGAACAGCTTGGGGGCGGTTCGCGTTTTGCTTTACTGCTGGCCCCGGGCCAGCTTCACGATGTCGCCCACGCCGGGCAGGACCACGGAGGGACGGTAGGAGTAAGTATTCAGAGTCTCCTCCGTGGACACGCCGGACAGGACCAGGACGGTGGACATGCCGCTCTCCAGGCCGGAGATCACGTCGGTGTCCATCCGGTCCCCCACCATCACCGCGTCGGCGGAGTGGCAGTTGAGCAGACGCAGGCCGGTGCGCATCATCAGGGGGTTGGGCTTGCCGCAGAAGTAGGCCTTTTTGCCGGTGGCCAGCTCGATGGGGGCCACCAGAGCGCCGCAGGAGGGGGCGATGCCGCCCTCGATGGGGCCGGACACGTCGGAGTTGGCCCCGATGAGCTTGGCCCCCTTATACACCAGGTTGGTGGCCTTGGTCAGGGTGTCCAGGGAGTAGGCCCGGCCCTCGCCCACCACCACATAGTCGGGGTTCACGTCGTTCATGGTGATGCCCGCGTCGTACAGGGCGTTGAGCAGGCCCGCCTCGCCAATGGCGAAGACAGAACAGCCTGGGGACTGCTCCTTCAAAAAGGCCGCCGTGGCCAGGGCGCTGGTGTAGAAGTGGTCCTCAGACACGTCCAGGCCCAGGCGGGCCAGCTTCTGCTGCAGTTCCCGGGGGGTGTTGCCGCTGTTGTTGGTCAGGAACAGGAACTCCTTCTCCTCGTCGTGGAGCCACTGAATAAACTCTGCCACGCCGGGCAGGACCCGGTTGCCGTGATAGATGACGCCGTCCATATCGCAGATGAAGCCGCGCTTGGCGTTGAAATCGATGTTCGTCATAGTTCCTCCTAAGCAAGAGAAAGTCCGCCGGGACTTTCACAAGATAAATTGTAACTGGGTCCAGCATATACCCTTTCTCCGGTCCCGTCAACCGGACTTTGGTAAAAAAGGCGTTAAAAAAGCAGCATCCCCCGGTTTTTAAACCGGGGGATGGGCATTTCCTGGAGCTTTAGTTCTTCACGGCATCCATGGCCGCATTCACATCCTCGGCCACCACCAGCAGGACGGTGTTGGCCCGGGCGGAGGTCCAGGCGCTCTCCAGCTTGGGGATCTCTTCGGGGCGATAGTCCTTGTTGGTGTCGATCTGGTTCTGGATATAGCCATCCAGGGCGGTCATGGTGGTCTGGGCGGCGTCCTCGCTGTCCAGGATCAGCACGGCGGCCTCCTCGCAGGTGGCCCCGGCGGAGCGCAGCACGGCGCAGTCGGTGAGCTGCTCCCGGTCAAGGCCCGCGTCGGCCAGGCCGTACAGGGCGAAGGCGGTGTCCGCGTCCACGGTCTCCAGCTCCTCGGAGAAGGCCCCGGCCTGGGCGATCTTGTCCACGTCGGCGGTGGTATAGGCGCTGCCGCCCTTTTCGCTGCCGCCGCAGCCGGTCAGTGCCGCGGCACACAGGGCCGCCGCCAGCATCACGCGCAAAAACTTCATGTGGAAAACTTCCTTTCAATCTACTATTATCTATTTGAATTTTGGAACATCAGACCTGGGGCTGCTCCCCGGTGGGATAGAGGGTGTCAAAGTCCACGGTGTGGGTCTGGAGATAGGCCAGCCACTGCTTGCACCAGTCGCTGCGCAGGTGGACGCCGTCCTTGCTGGCCTCGGCGGGCAGCTCCCCGTTCTCGTTGACAAATTCGGAGTACAGGTCCAGATAGACCACCTGCTTCTCCTGGGCGGCCTTTTTGATCAGGTCGTTATACACCCGCAGGTGCTCGTTGGTGAGATAGGTCCGCTTGGTGGTCTGGGCGATGACCTCCTCGTTCAGGGGGATCAGGTTCTGGACATAGATGACGGCGTGGGGCTGGATGCGGCGGATATCGTCGATGGCCTTGCAATAGTTGTCGTAAAAGCCCTGGTCGTCGTAATAGCCCAGCTCGTTCACCCCCAGGGACAGATAGACCTTGCCATACTGCTGAAGGGCCAGGGCCTCCAGCAGGGTATACTCTTTTCCGTCGATGGTCAGGGCCTTTTTCTCCGCCAGCTTGAAGATAGACAGGCCGTTGGACGTCAGGTTTTTGCCGGTGCCGATGCCGCTGTAGATGAGAAAACCGTCGGTGCGGGAGTCGCCCACAAAGGCGGCGTCATCGAAATAGCTGTTGTCCACCGCCTCCCGGGCCGGGGCGGGCTGGCTGAAGTCATAGCTGCCCTGGGCGGTGAGCGCCGGGGCGGATGTGTCGGGCTGGGACTGGTCCGGCTGGCTGCCGTCGGGCTGCTGGGCGTCCTCGCCGCCGGAAGAGGACGCGCCGCCGCTCTGGCTGGCGGAACTGGAGGAGGAAACGCTGCTGCCTGTGCTCTGGCTGGAGGAGGCGGGCTGAGCCGTCTTTCCGCAGGCGGACAGGGTCAGGACGATGGCAAGAGCGGCAGAAAGGGCGCCGCAGAACTTTTTGGTCATGGGGTAGTATTCTCCTTTTTGAGGTATCTGTTCAAATCCCGCATCACGGTCAAGCTGGCCCCCTTGTGAAAGGGGGCTGTCATCGCCGACGGCGATGACTGAGGGATTCTCCTTGTTATAAAACAGATGTACGCGTTTCGTACCTAAAGAGGATACCACAATTCCGGCAAAATTCAATATGTTGTTTCTTAAAATTCTCTGAATTTCGTCCCTGATCGTGTCCCCTTGCCGGGCAAAGCGACGGGGCCAGATATTTTTTTGCCCTTTGGGCGGAATTTGTGAAATTTAAGGGTGGCAAACGGAAACAAATGTGATAAAATGTAACCTGGATTTTTGTGTTAGCCACTTGGGCCATTCCCCTGCCCATGATCTTGGCCGCCATATCGGCCATATAGAGAGAAAGTGATGACCGCATGAGTATTGAACTGCAAGCACAGGCCAAGTCCCGCATTCTCATCGTAGACGACTCCGGCATGAACCAGATGATGCTCTCTGAACTGCTGGAGGACCGGTATGACATTCTGGAGGCCTCTAACGGCGTGGAGGCCCTGGCCCTCATCCGCCAGAATCTGAGCAGTCTGGACCTGGTGCTGCTGGACATCGTCATGCCGGAGCTGGATGGCTTTGGCGTGCTGGCCCACATGAAAAAGTGCCACTGGCTGGAGTTTATCCCCGTCATTATGATCTCCTCTGAGGGGGACTCCGCCTCAATCGAGCGGGCCTTTAACCTGGGGGCCTCCGACTATATCCAGCGGCCCTATAAGGGCTTTCTCATCCACCGGCGCATCATCAACATCCTGGGGCTGTTCCAGCGCCAGCGGCGGCTGATGGGCCTGGTGGAGGAGCAGGTATACGAAAACGAGAAAAACAGCCGGATGATGATCAACGTCCTGGGCCACATCGTGGAGTTTCGAAATGGCGAGAGCGGGATGCACATCCACCACATCCAGGTCATCACCAAGCTGCTGCTGCACCACCTGGTGGAGATGACCGACGCCTATCCCTTAAGCGAGAGCGACATCGCCATGTACTCCACCGCCTCCGCCCTCCACGACATCGGCAAGATCTCCATCGACGGCGACATCCTGAACAAACCCGGGCGGCTGACCCCGGAGGAGTTTGAGATCATCAAGACCCACGCCCTCGTCGGTGCGGAGATGCTGGAGCAGCTGCCCTTTTACTCGGACAACCCCCTCATCCACACCGCCTACGAGATCTGCCGCTGGCACCACGAGCGGTATGACGGACGGGGCTACCCAGACGGCTTGAAGGGCGATGAGATCCCCATCTCGGCCCAGGTCACCGCCTTGGCCGACGTATATGATGCCCTGACCAGCGTGCGCTGCTATAAAGCGGCCATCCCCCACGAGAAGGCCATGGAGATGATCTTAGACGGCCAGTGCGGCGCGTTCAACCCCCTGCTGCTGCAGTGTTTGAAGGACGTGCAATATCAGGTGGCCGATGCCATGCGCAGCGACGGCGCTCAGGAGGAGCCGGACCGCCAGGCGGTGCTGCGCACCACCGAGGAGCTGCTGGAGCAGGCCCCCGGCGAACACATCCTGTCCCAGGTCAAGCTGCTGGAACAGGAACGGCTGCGCCAGGAGTTCTTCACCGCCGGGGTGCAGGAGATCCAGTTCGTCTACGATGCCGAGCTGAAAACGGCCACCATCTTAAGGGGGGCCGCCCAGTTGGGGACTGGCGAGGTCGTTGTGGACCGGGCCAGCCAGGACCAGAGCTTTCTGGGGCCCGAAAACATGGAGCTCATTCGGGAGAAGGTCCGCGCCGCTACCCCGGAGCAGCCGGAGGTGAACGTGCGCTGTCTGCTGTGCGACCACAACGGGGAGCTGCACTGGCGGACCATCATCCTGCGGGTGATGTTCACCGAGCAGGAGGGCAAGCCGGTCTACACCTCCCTGCTGGGCCGCATCCTGCCCCCGGAGCGGGACCACCGCCTGTCCAGCTTTGACAAGGTGTCCGGCCAGAACTATTCCGACGACCAGCTCCAGGACATGATGGAACAGCTGCGCTGTGTGTTCGACGTGGTCCGCCTGGTGGACCCGGAAAAAATGGAGGTGCTGGACGACGGCACCGGCGGCGGGGCCAGGGGCTGCAAAAATCAGCAGTGCCACGCCATATGGGGCAAGGGGGACCGGTGCAAAAACTGCATCTCCCTGAACGTCCTGCACAGCCGGAGCCAGGCGGTGAAGCTGGAATTTGTGGACGACAACGTCTATGCCGTCTTTGCCAAGTATGTCCAGCTGAACGGCCAGGGCCGGGTGCTGGAGATGGTGTATAAGATCCGGGAGGAGCTGCTGCTGGAGGCCTATGGCCGCACCACCTTTATGGAATATGTGAACAGCTATAACCAGCAGTTCTACCAGGACGTGCTCACCGGGGCCTATAACCGCCGCTTTTACGAGGAGCAGGCCAAGACCGACCACATCTATAACGGCGTGGTGATGATCGACGGCAACCACTTCAAGCAGATCAACGACCAGTTCGGCCACGCCGCCGGAGACGCGGCCCTGCGCACCGTGGCCCAGACGGTGCTGGGCTGCATCCGCTCCACAGACCGGCTGGTGCGCTATGGCGGGGACGAGTTTATCCTCCTGCTGGTCAGCATCCCCTATGACGCCTTCCAGCGCAAGCTGGAGGAGATCGTGAGCAAGGTGGCCCGGGCCACCCCGCCGGGCCTCCCCCATATCCACCTTGGCATCACCATGGGCGGCGTATACGGCATGGAATCGGTGGAGGAGGCCGTGGCCATGGCAGACCGGCTGATGTATCAGGGCAAGCGGAACAACAGCGCCATCGAGACCGTCAACGTGGCCGACCACCCCGACATCCTGGCCGCCCTCCAGCGGCGCTCGGAGCGATGACAGATGACCCAATTCTCTGGCGTGTTCCCGGTCTTCTGCCCGGGGAACACGCACAAGATTTGAGATAGAAACAAGATAGAAAGGACTCTTTACCATGAATTTAAAAGAGCTCTATGCCTGCTGCGGCGGCGACTTTGATACTGTGATGGATATCTGGCGCTCGGACGAGCGGGTGGCCCGTTTTCTGGGCCGTTTTCTGGAGGACGGCAGCTATGCCAACTTCCACAAGTTCCTGGATGCGGGCAACCTGCCCGAGGCCTTCCGCGCCGTCCACACCCTGAAGGGCGTGTGCCTCAACCTGTGCCTGACCCGGCTGAGCGAGTCCAGCGCCACCGTCACCGACGCTCTGCGCAGCGGCGAGGATCACACCACCCCCGCCATGCTGGCCCGCTTTGATGCGGACTATGCCCAGGTGACCCAGTCCATTCGGACCTATCTGGCGGAACATCAGGGCTGATCCCGGCACGTTCTCTGCCCCGTATCTCCCCCGCAGCATTCATATATATGCAAAAACATACTATATGTATATATCTGAAAGGACTTCGATCTGATTGGAGCAAGTATTCAACGCAACCAAAAAACATATCCGCAGCGGGAGCCGAAATCTCCTGCTGCTGCTCATTACTGTGGCCCTCCTTTTTCTGGGTGGGCTGTACGGCACCTATCGGGGCCTGATCGTCAACTCCACTCAGATGGGAGAGGAGCTGGTGCAGAGCTATGTGGCCGACGAGGAGCGCAACCTGCTGCTCTATCAAAACCTGGTCAAGGTGGGCGTGACCTATTTAGACCAGCTCACCGACCAGGGCCTGTCCATGGAGGAGGTCTCCCGCCGCCTGTTCAGCTATATGGATGTCACCTCTCACGCCCTGAGCGACACGAAGCTTTCTTTGTCTCTGGCCATGAATGGGCGGCTTATCGATCACTCCGACCTGCCCATTCCCGACGACTATAACTATCTGGACACCACATGGTACGCCCAGGCCGCCGCCGTTCCGGGGGAAGTGGTCTTTACCGACCGGTTCGTCTGCCCCATCGAGCATATCAACGAGGTGGTGGTGGCAGCCGTCTCCCCCAAGACGGGCTATGCCGTGTTGGTCAATCTGCATGAAGAGGACTTTGCCTACATCCACCAGGACCTGAACCTGGGGGAGGGCGGCGCCTATTATCTGTTCGACAAAAACAGTCACCTGCTGTATGCCAGCACCCCCTTCTCCGAGGTCTCTCAGGAACAGGTGGAGGCGTATACCAAGTCTATGAATCAGCTCCACAGCACGAAAAACGGCCAGGACATCACCGATTTCCAGGGTAAGACCCGCACCTATTTCTCCGCCCCCGTGAGCAACGGCTGGAGTTGTGTCCTCACCGTGCCCCGCTCCGCCCTCATCATCGGGATGCACCAGGTCCTGGTGAGTTATGTGCTGGTACTTCTGGCCGCCCTGGCGGTCATGCTCTTTTTGTGGCGCAGGGGCCACCAGCTGCGGCAGCACCTGATCCGGGTGAGCGCCATGGTCCAGGCCCTGTGCAACTCCTTCTATGCCATCTATTGGGTGGACATCAGAAATGGGCGGTACAAGGTGCTCAAGCAATCCCACGACAGCCGCTTCCATCTGGAGAAACAGGGCCCCTATCAGGAGATGCTGCAGGCTTTTCTATCCGACATGTACGAGGAGACCGCCAGGGAATTTTCCGACTGCTTCTCTTTGGAGCACCTGTCCCAGCTGGCTCAAAACCGGATAAAGAACTTTGGCGGCGACTTTCAGCGCATCTCGAACGACGGGTTTACGTGGATCAATGTAAACGTCATCGTGGACCAGCCCCTCAGCCGGGGCGAGGCCCTGCTGGCCTTTCGCCTGGCGGACACAGACCGGCAGCAGCACAGCCGCCTGGTGAAAGAGGCCATGGCGGCCGCCGATGCCCACCAGCGGGCCCAGCATCAGTTCTTCGCCAGCATGAGCCACGACATGCGCACCCCCCTGAACATCATCCTGGGGATGAACCAGCTCTCCGCCCGCCCCGACTGCACCAAAGAAAAGCGGGCGGAATACACCCGGGAGATCGACCAGGCCGGGCGCCAGCTGCTTCGTCTGATCAACGACATCTTGGACCTGTCCTGCATGGAGCAGGGCCAGCTGTCCCTGGAAAAGCACGAATTTGACCTGTGTCAGGCCCTGTCCGACCACGTGGCCCCCTTCCAGGCCCAGGCGCAGCAGCAGAACAAGCCCTTCACCTTCCGCATGGATGTGGAATACCCCATGGTCCTGGGGGACAAGGTCCGCCTGGCCCAGATCATGGACAACCTGCTGTCCAACGCCCTGAAGTATACCCTGCCGGGGGACAGCATCTCCGTCACCCTGTCCCAGGCGGGGGCGGACAACAAAAACTACCTCTTCGTGGTAGCGGACACGGGCATCGGCATGTCCCAGGAGTTTTTAAAACGGCTCTATGACCCCTATGCCCGGGAGCGGCGCTTCGGGGCCAACTCTGTTGCGGGCAGCGGCCTGGGACTGACCATCGTGAAAAATCTGGTCAGCCAGAAGGGGGGCGACATCTCCGTGGAGAGCGCCCCGGGGAAGGGCACCTGTTTCCGGGTCACCCTGCCCTTTGTCCACGCCAGCTCCGCCCAGGACGATCCCGCTCCGGCTCCCGCCGCTGCCGACTACTCTCTCAGCGGAAAACATGTGCTGGTGGCCGAGGACAATCTGTTTAACCGGGACATCCTCATCGAGCTTTTGACGGAGGCGGGAGCCATCGTCACCGGGGCCGCCGACGGGCAGGAGGCGGTGGACGTGTTCTCCCGCTCGGCCCCCTTCTCCTTTGATGTGATCCTCATGGACCTGCAGATGCCCCGACTGGACGGCTGTCAGGCCGCCCAGGCCATCCGGGCGCTGGACCGGCCCGATGCCAAATCGGTGTTTATCCTGGCCCTCACGGCCAACACCTCTGCCGAGGACATGGGCAGCTCGGTGAAGGCGGGAATGGATGCCAACCTGTCCAAGCCTGTGCCCATTCCCGTCATCTGCCGGACCCTGGCCCGCCTGACCGCCAAACGCGCGGCCAAAACGGCCGGAAATGAGACGAAAGTGTAAACTTTTGTCCCTTCCTCTGGACAGTACCGGACATTAGGATTATAGTTATGTCGTTTATAGCGCTCAATCGTCGTTGCGGGCGGACCCGGAGGTCCGCCCCTACGGCGTATTAGGGTGAATTTTCTGTTTGTTTTATCTGCGCGGTCTCTCTGCAAGTATGTAGGGGCCGACCTCTGTGTCGGCCCGTCGTTGATAGAGCGGATGCAGAAGAACGCTTTTTTCTACATCCATGACTTCTTTGGAGGTCTTTTCATGTTTCATTCCTTCTTCGGCGGGGTCAATCCCGCCCCACACAAAGAGAATACCCGGCGTAAGCCCATCGCTCAGCTGGAGCAGCCCCCTCGGCGGGTCTATCTGCCCCTGACCTCCGGCCGGGACCAGGCTTTGCTGCCGGCGGTGAAGCCGGGAGACACGGTGCAGGTGGGACAGCCTGTGGCCATCAGCCGGGGGCTGGAGTCCACCGTCCACGCCAGCGTCTCCGGCAGGGTGACGGCCATTGAGGACTGCCCCCACGCCAAGCTGGGCACTGTCTCCGCCATCGTCATCGAGAACGACGGCCAGGACACCCACTGGTCCGGGCGGCCCGAGCCCCTGATCCCCGAGCAGGTCACCCTGGAGCTGCTGCTGGGCCGGGTGCGGGAGGCAGGTATTACCGGTATGGGCGGCAGCGGCTTTCCCACGGCGGAGAAACTGCGCCAGGCCGCCGGCCGCGTGGACACCCTGATCGTCAACGCCGCCGAGTGCGAGCCCTATGTCACCGCCGACTATCGTCTGCTGCTGGAGCGCAGCGACAAGATCCTCCTCACCGCCCACACGCTGGCCCGGGCCCTGGGGGCCCAGCGGGCCGTGCTGGTCACCGAGGGGGACAAGCTGAAGGCGGTGGAGGCGGTGGAGCGCCGTCTGCGCCGCAGCAGCGGCAAGGTGGAGCTGCGCACCGTGGGCACCCGCTATCCCCTGGGGGCGGAGCGCCAGATCGTCCAGACGGTCACCGGGCGGGAAGTCCCCCCGGGCAAGCTGCCGGTGGACGTGAAGTGCGTGGTGCTGAATGTGGCCACCGTGTTTGCCATTCAGGAGGCCCTGTTCCAGGGCCGCGCCCTCACCCACCGGGCCGTCACCGTGTCCGGCGGGGCAGTGGCCCGGCCCCGGAACCTGTGGGTCCCTCTGGGCACCCCTCTGAAGGACCTGCTGGACTCGGTGGGCGGTCTGCGGGAGCAGGCGGACCAGGTCCTGCTGGGCGGGCCCATGATGGGCCTGCCCCTGGATGACCTGGCCGCCCCGGTGACCAAGGGCACAAATGCCCTCACCTGTCTCACCCGGTCAGAGCGCCGGGGAGCGGGGGAGCGGACGGTATGCGTCCGCTGCGGCAAGTGCGTCTCTGCCTGTCCCATGCACCTGGCCCCCGCCTTTATCCACCGGGCCCTGGAGCAGGACCAGCCCCGCAAGCTGCCTGTCCTCCACCCCCAGGACTGCATCTCCTGCGGCTGCTGTTCCTTTGTCTGTCCCGCCCGCATCCCCCTGCTGGAGCAGGTGGAGCGGGCCAAAGCCCTGGTATCGGAAGGAGGGGAACCCACATGAGCGAGCTGACCCGTTCTCTCCGGCTGCCCCCTCCGGCGGGCCACCCGGACTCTGCCCAGGCCATGATGCGGGACGTGCTGGTGGCCCTCACCCCCGCCCTGGCCATGGCCGTGTTCTTCTTCGGCCCCCGGGCCTTGCTCCTCACCGCCGTGTCGGTGGTCAGCTGCGTGCTGTTTGAAGGGGCCTACCGCCGCTTTACCCATCAGAGCGACACCCGCAGGGACCTGTCCGCCTGCGTCACCGGGCTGCTGCTGGCCCTCAGCCTGCCCGCCTCCGCCCCTTACTGGGCCCCGGTGCTGGGGGCCGCATTCGCCATTGTGGTGGTCAAGCAGTTCTATGGCGGGCTGGGCAAAAACTTTATGAACCCTGCCCTGGCCGGACGGATGCTGCTGGCCACCTTCCCCATGCTGATGACCAAGTGGCCCACCCCCCTGCACTGGCTGGGACTGGGCCGGGTGGACGCGGTGGCCTCCGCCACTCCTATGTCCTATCTCCACAGCGGGACGCTCCCACCCTTCAACCTGGGTCAGCTGCTGCTGGGCCAGCAGGGGGGCTGTCTGGGAGAGGTCTCCGCCTTTATGCTGCTGTTGGGTGGGGGCTATCTGGTGCTGCGCCGGGTGATCTCCCCCCGCATTCCCTTGGCCTTTTTGGCCACGGCGGCCTTTTTTGCCGCCCTCACCGCCCCGGCGGATGTCTCCGTCGCCCGGTGGGTGGCCATGGAGCTGCTCAGCGGCGGTCTGCTGCTGGGGGCCCTGTTTATGGCCACCGACCCCACTACCTCCCCCATCACGCCCCGGGGACAGCTGCTCTTTGGGGCGGGCTGTGGGACTTTGACCATGCTGCTGCGTACCTGCAGCTCCTATCCCGAGGGGGTTGGCTGGGCCATCCTCACCATGAATTGCTGCGTGTGGCTGCTGGACCGGCTGGGTATGCCCCGGCGCTTTGGCGCGGGCCGGTTCTATGCCACCCGAAAGCTGCTGCGCCGCATCCGCCGCAGCGTGGGTAAGATCCACTTTGTCAAGCCCCAGCTGTCCTTCCACTTCGGCCACGGGGGCAAGGCCCCCGGCGAGGACCACCTGGACCAGATCCGGGAGCAGGCCAAGGTCATCGGCCACCTGTGCGTGGTGGTGGTCATCATGGGCGTGATGATCTTCTTCGTCCACCGCTACACCGACCTGGACACCGCCCGGACAGAGGCCGAACAGCAGACCGAGCGCCTGGCCCAGGTGATGCCCGCGGCGGCTTCCAGCTCTGAGACGCCCTATCGGGCCAACGGGGCCCTGAGCATCCTGGCGGGCTATTCTGAGGAGAACGAGCTGGTGGGCTATTGCGTGGAGGTCCAGGCCCAGGGCTTTGGCGGCGTCATCACCATGGAGGTGGGCGTGGACTTAAACGGCCAGGTCACCGGCGTGGCCGTCACCTCTCACAAGGAGACCGCCGGTGTGGGCACCCGGGCCATGACCCCCGCCGCTCTCAGCCGCTATGTAGGCCGCTATGGCACCCTGCGCACCACCGGCGAGAACGCCGTGGACGCCGTCAGTGGGGCCACCGCCACCTCCAACGCCATCACCGCAGGCGTCAACCGCGCCCTGGCCATCGTGGCCAATCTGGATGCGGCGGACGGCAGCGTGGACTATGTAGACGGCGAAGTGTAACGCCCGCAAGATAAAGGAGACTTTGACATGGCTGTGATCGAGCTTGCCGGGGTGGCGCTGGCCGCCCTGCTGTCTGAAAATTTTGTGCTGGTCAGCTGCATGGGCATCGGCACCCGCCTTCGGGCCTTTCAGGACCCCATCGACGCCCTGCGCACCGGCTATTGCCTCACGGCGGTGATGATCCTCTCCGCCCTGCTGTCCTGGCTGGCCGACTTTCTGGTGCTCACCCGCTTCGGCTGGCAGCACTTCCGGCTGCTGTTCCTGTGCCTGCTCATTCCGGGCATCATCGCCGGGCTGCGGCAGTTTGTCCGGGTGTGCCTGCCCGAGCTGTCCCGGCGGATGGACGACAACCTGGCCAGCATCGGGACAAACTGCGCCGCCCTGGGCTGTGCCCTGCTCATCAGCCAGCGCAGCTATGGCCTGGGCACGGCCCTGGTGTTCGCCCTGTTCGGCGGCGTGGGGGCCACGGTGGCCATGGCCAGCTTTGCCAGTCTGCGGGAGGAGGTCAGCTTTCACCACTGCCCCCGGTGCTTCCAGGGGCTGCCCATCCTCCTCATCACCGCCGGGCTGATGGCCCTGGCCCTGGTGGGTTTTTACGGGCTGCACATGCCCTAAAACAACAAAGAAAACCGCTCAGGCTTCCAACAGAAACCTGAGCGGTTTTTTGCGCACTATTTTAAGAATATCGCCGGTCTAAGATGTCCACGATGTCCCCGATGACGCCGTCGTCACAGTGACAGAGGACTTTGGCCCCCCAGTCCTTCACCTCTTGGGCGCAGTTGGCGGGGGCAAAGGGGATGGCGGAACGGCGGAGCATGGACAGGTCGTTCTGGTTGTCTCCCACGCAATAGAGGTTCTCCGGCCGGATGCCCAGCATGTCCGCCACCTTGGCCACAAAGTCCCCCTTGGTGCTGCCCTTGGCGGTGATCTCCAGGTAATAGGCGTTGGAGAAGATGGCCTCATACCGGTCCCCCCACCGCTCCAGCAGCCACTGCTGCACCGGGCGGAGCACGTTCCGCTCCTGCTGCAAAACGGCCTTGGTCCAGGGGGTGGGCATCTGGTCGAAGGGGAGGACAGTGTAGCCGCCGCCCACCTTTTTCATGTGGGCCTCGGTGATGTAGTTGGGGTTCCAGGCGTAGATGTCCTCGGCGTGATAGACCTCAGCGCCCACCGAGGGGAACTGGGCCAGAATGGCGGAAAAGTCCGCCGGGGCGGAGGGGGGCAGAAAGGTCTGCTCCAGCATCTCGTTTTTGGAAAAATCATAGATGGCCGAGCCGTTGGACAGCACCACCGGGGCGTCCAGAGGCACCAGGTCGTGGTAGGGGGCAAAGGTCCGTCTGGCCCGCCCGGTGGCCACGGTGAAGCGCCCGCCCTGGCTGCGGAAATAGTCCAGCGCCCGGCGGTTGCGCTCGGGCACCTGGTGGTGGGAGTCGTAAAGAGTGTCATCAAAATCGCTGACCAGCAGCACGCCATCAAATTTTCCCATTAGGGTCTCTCTTTCTCCCCGGCTTTCGGGGGCGTTTTGAACAGTACAATAATAATTTAATTGTATGGAGTTTGACCGGATTTGTCAAGAGAAGGGCACAAAACACGGACCTGCGGCAGGAGAGAACCGCAGGTCCGTATTTTTATATGGCTTTTGATAGGTTTGGATGGAACCTGCAAAAGCAGTTTGGCCAGATGGCCGGAGGAGAATGCTTGCTTGTTACTTGGCGAAGGTGCGGTAATAATCCTTCAGGAACTCAGACAGCTTTTTCATATTGAAAACTTCCTTTCTGTTGAAGAAGATGGATTTGAGGGGAGCGGGTTTCTTATTTTGCGAAGGTACGGTAATAATCCTTCAGGAATTCAGCCAGTTTTTTCATATCAAGACTCCCTTTCTGTTTGAAGTGAATGGCGGAAATGAAACATCAGAAATTCTCGGCGAAAGTCTGATAATACATCCGCAGCATCTCGGTGAGCTCGTTCCAAATGTTCCGTTTCATGAATCAAGACCTCCTACAATAATAATTACGGTTTAAGGCGCGGCAGCCAGCCGCGTCTTTTTCCATCTCAAAGCCGAAGCTGTTAGAATGAGAGAGTAAATGGCCTGACAGTTAAGACCTTGGGCTGACACGCCCGCACAGGAGTCCGTCAGCCGCCTCTTTCATTCGCAGCATTCGATTTGCGCAGGTAGAGCCACCTTGTGCGCTCGCGTCACCCAGGAGATTGAACAGGCAATGAGTAAAGGGCGGAACGCCATATCCAATCAGAAGGAGGAGCGATATGAACGCAGTTGGAATTGATGTTTCCAAAGGGAAAAGCATGGTGGCTGCCCTGCGGCCAATGGGTGAAGTGGCATTGCTGCCACAGGAATTTCTCCACACCGGGGTCGGTCTGGAGCAGATGGCTTACGCCATCCTTGCGCTGGGAGAAAATACTCGCGTTGTCATGGAGGCCACCGGTCGCTACCATGAGCCGGTTGCAGCAGCGCTGCATGAGTACGGCATCTATGTCTGCGTCCTGAATCCGCTGTACATCAAGCAGAGCGGAGGCGGTTCCATTCGCAAGGTCAAGACCGACAAGGCCGATGCCATGAAGATCGCCAAGTACGGCCTTGACAACTGGGTGGATCTGCGGGAATATACTCCCATGGACACTGTAAGACAACAACTGAAGCTGTGCAGCCGCCAGTACAATCTCTACATGAAAACGGTGGTGTCGCTGCAAAACAATCTCATTTCTCTGACCGACAAGACCTTTCCCGGCGTGAACAAACTGTTCTCCAGTCCGGAGCGTGCGGACGGCCACCAGAAATGGGTGGACTTTGTCATGACATTCTGGCACTGCGACTGCATCTGCCGCGTCAGCGAGAAGGCATTCACCGAGCGCTACCAGAAATGGTGCAAGCGTAAGGGTTACCATTTCAGTGAAGAGAAAGCTCTGGATATCTACGCCGAAAGCTGCGGCCATTTCACCACGCTACCGAAGAACGACAACACCAAGCTGCTCATTACCACAGCCGCACAGCAACTTCTTGCAGGAAAGACTACGTTGGCTGCTCTGCGAGCAGAGATGACACGACTCGCCTTACAGCTCCCGGAGTACGAAACCGTGCGCGCCATGTACGGCGTTGGCGAAACCACAGCTGCGCAACTCATGGCTGAGATTGGCGATGTGCGCCGTTTTCCCCGCCGCAGTTCCATTGTGGGATTCGCTGGCGTTGACCCGGCTGTGGACCAGTCTGGCAAGCATGAGACACAAAGCACATCGACCACAAAGCGTGGTTCGCCGCATCTTCGGAAAACGCTATACCAGATCGTCTGCACATATCTCAGAAAAGCGCCGGCAGACGAGCCGGTGTACCAGTTTCTCGATAAGAAACGCGCTGAGGGCAAGCCATACTTTGTATACATGACCGCCGCACAGAACAAGTTCCTGCGTATCTACTACGCCCGTGTGAAGGAATGCCTGGAGGCTTTTGACGCACAGCAGGGCACCTCACAAGGATAAATCAGATTGATACTTTATCCCGGCTGGCGAAGCTTTTTCTCCAGTCTGTTTTGTTATGCCCTTTTTCAGTCGCGCAAATTTTGCGGGACTTTTTTCATTTCAGGGCTTGACTTTTATTTGCAGGACTCCTATTTCCTTTGTTTCATGTGACTTTTTGTTTTGAAATTTTTGTATTCCCTTTTGATGGTCTTATCATAGCACCACTTTGATAAAAAATAAAATACATATTGCATTGTGCTTATCATATCTTTTCGATATAATAAGCCCAAGGAGATGAGGCATATGGAACTGCGGCAGCTGCGTTACTTTTTGACCGTGGCACAGGAGCTGAATATCACCCGGGCGGCGGAGCGGCTGAACATGAGCCAGCCCCCTTTGAGCAACCAGATCCACGGCCTGGAGGAGGAACTGGGGGTGACGCTGTTCGTCCGGGGTAAGCGGCGGCTGACCCTGACGGAGGAGGGCAGCTTTCTGCTCCAGCGGGCGGCCCAGCTGCTGGACCTGGAGGACAAGACCCGCCAGGAGCTGACCACCATGAAGGACGGCATCTCGGGCAAGCTGTGCCTGGGGATGGTGGAGGGCCGTGCCCCCTATCTGTGCGCCCGGTGGATCGCCGGGTTCCGGGACGAGTTCCCCCGGGTGCGCTACAGCCTGTGGAACGGCAGCAGCGACGACGTGCTGGACCGCCTGCGCCGGGGCCTAGCCGACCTGGCGGTGATCGCCGCCCCCTATGACTCTGAGCATCTGGAGGGTATCCCCGTGGGGCAGGAGCCCTGGGTGACTATGATCCCCAAGGACCACCCCCTGGCCAAGCAGCCGGGGAACGAGCTGCCGTTAAAGAGCCTGGTGGGCTGCCCCCTCATCGTGCCCAGCCGAAAGTCAAGGGTGGAGGCCATCCACGAGTGGTTCGGGGAAATCGGGGCAGAGCCGGACATCCTGTGCGAGATGTCCAACTATATGGACGCGGTGGCCCTGGTGGAGCAGGGAGTGGGGCTGAGCATCTTCCCCCAGACCACCTATACCCCCAACGACCTGCTGGTGTCTAAGGTCATTACCCAGCCCGCCCGCAAGGCGGAATATGTGCTGGTGTGGGAGCGGGAGCACCGACTGTCCCCGCTGATGGAGGCCTTTGTGGACTATGTGCGGGACTTTTTGCAGGAGGATATGATCCACTCCCAGCGCTTCCGGGCCCGGGAGGAGGAGTATGCCCTGCCCGGAAATACCGTGAGCCTGTGACAGAGAGAGGAGCGCGCGACATGGAGGAAAACGAGATCGTCCGCCGCTGCGGCGTGACACAGGAGGAGTGGGCCCGGATGCTGGCGCTGTCAAACGCCAGACGGCGGCGCTATGGCAAGGGGGAAGCGGTGCTCCGCTGCGGGGACCGGGGGAAAGAGCTGGGCCTGGTGGAACAGGGCAGCGTGAACATCGAGACGGTGGACCTGTCGGGCAGCCGAAGTATCTTAGGGCACATCCCCCGGGGCCAGGTGTTCGCTGAGACCTATGCCTTCTGCCGGGAGGTGCTGATGGTGGACGTGACGGCGGCGGAGGAGAGCCAAATCTTATTCCTGGACGTCCACGCCCTGCTCCTGCCCCAGTACGCCGGGGAGATCTGGCAGCGGAAGCTGCTGGCGGGCCTGCTTGCCATGTCCACCCAAAAGAACCTGGCCCTGTCCCGGCGGATGTTCTGCGTTACCCCCAAAACGGTGCGGGGGCGGCTGACCACCTATCTCGCCGGTCAGGCCGCTTTAGAAGGCCGCCGGGAGTTCTCTATCCCCTTTGACCGCCAGCAGCTGGCCGACTATCTGAACCTGGACCGCAGCGCCCTGTCCCGGGAGCTGGGCCGGATGCAGGAGGAGGGCCTGCTGGAGTACCACAAAAACCGGTTCAAGCTCACCGGAAGGACGGAATAAACAGGATAAAAATCAGCGTGGCTGTCAGAAACGCAGCCACGCTGATTTTTTGTGCTTTTTTAGTTGTCCGCGCCCTCACGCCGACGCTCCAACGCGAACACGGTCAACTGGAACAGGACGATGACCGTCCAGCCCAGGCCGGTGGCCAGGGCCACGGCGTCCAGCCCCAGGCGGCCCACCAGGAGATAGGCCCCCACCACCCGGACGACGATCTGGATGGTGGTGCCCCAAAAGGTGATGTTCATCCGCCCGGTGCCCCGGTACCAGCCCACAAAGGTGTGCCCGGTGAAGGACAGCCAGTAGAACCAGCCCATCAGCCGCAGATAGGAGCTGCACAGCGCCAGGGCTCCGCTGCCCGACTCCAGAAAGACGGCGGAGAAGGCGGGGGCGAACAGGTGGAGCAGGGCGGAGAAAATAAGGCCGGTGGAGATGACCAGGGCGCCGCCCCGGACAAAGCCGCTCAGGGCCCGGCGATGCTTCCCCGCCCCCTGGTTCTGGGCCACGAAGATGGCGATGGACTCGCAGCCGCTGATGCCAAAGGCCTGGGTGAAGTTCTCCACCCGGGTGGCGGCGGTGAAGGCGGAGATGGGGGCGGTGGAGGCGAGACTGATGCCGTTCACCGCGCTTTGGATCATCAGCTTGCCCAGATACAGGCTGGACTGCTGGAGGGCGGCCACGGCGGCATAGCTGCTGGTGCGGTGGATGAGGACGGGGTCCATGCGCATGTCGGCCCGGTGGACGGCCAGAAAGGGCCGCATTTTGCGGATATAGACGAAGCACAGCCCGGAGGACAGCAGCTGGGCCGAGGCGGTGGCCAGGGCTGTGCCCAAAATCCCCAGTTTTAACACAGCCACCAGCAGCCAGGCCGCCGCCAGGTTATACCCCAGGGAGAGCAGCAGAAAGTACAGGGCGGACTTGGTGTCCCCCACCGCCCGTAGGGTGGCGGCCAGGTAGTTATAGGTGAAGGTGAACAGCATCCCAATTAAGATCACCCGGAGATAGAGGACCACGTCGGCCATCAGCTCCTCTGGCGTCTGGATAAGGGCCAGGAGCTGGGGGAGAAACAGCTGGACCAAAATGACGGCAGCCAGCGTGCAGCCGCCGATGAGCACGGCGGAGACATACAGCTGCTGCCGCAGCCGGGGCAGGTTCTGCTCCCCATAAAACTGGGCGATGAGGACGGATGCCCCCATGCAGGCCCCAGTGATGACATAGATGAACAGGTTCATCACGCTCTCCGCCACCCCCAGGGCGGCAAAGGCGCTGTCGCCGATGTAGCGGGTGACCACCAGGGAGTTGATGATGTTGTAAAGCTGCTGGAGCACGTTGGCGCACAGCAGGGGCAGACACAGCTGAAGCAGCTGGGGCAGGATGGGACCGGAGGTGAGATGAAGCTCTTTGGACACGGAGCGCGCCCCCCTTTCCCTTTTATCATAGGGCAGAATGAAAATTTTGTAAAGCGGAAGAGAACAACAGACAAAAAATGGCAGGTTCAGACAGGGGACCTGTCCTATAATGGGCGGGAAAACAGGCGGCAAAGGCCGCATTTTGAAAAGGAGGAGAGCGCTGTGCCGGTGGTGTGTACAGAGGAGGGCCGCGTGCTGCGGGCGGAGCTGTCCGGAGAGCTGGACCACCATGGGGCCCGGGCGGTGATGGAGGAGCTGGACCGGCAGATCGACCTGGCCCTGCCCCGGGAACTGGTGCTGGACCTGTCGGGGCTGACCTTTACCGATAGCTCGGGCATCGCGGTGCTGCTGCGGGCCTGGAAGGGCATGATCCACATCCGGGGGGCCATCAAGATCGTGAACACCCCGGACCAGGCGGCCCGGGTGTTCCGTGCTGCGGGCCTGCAGCGGATGCTCCGGTTCGAGTGACCGGGGCGGCAGAGAGGAGGTACATACATGAAAGAGGAGAACCATGCGTTTTTAGAGTTTCCCAGCCGCTCGGCCAACGAGGGCTTTGCCCGGGCGGCGGCGGCCTGCTTTGCCGCCCAGCTGGACCCCACCCTGGAGGAGGTGAACGACGTGAAGACCGCCGTGAGCGAGGCGGTGACCAACGCCATCGTCCACGCCTACCCAGACACCCTGGGCAAGATCGTCCTGAAACTGCGTATTCGCCAGGACAACATCCTGGAAATCGTGGTGCGGGACTGGGGCGTGGGCATCGCGGACATTGAGCAGGCCAGAACGCCCCTGTTCACCACCGGCAGCCAGGAGCGTTCCGGCATGGGCTTTACCATTATGGAGAGCTTTATGGACACGGTGAAGGTGCGCTCCACTCCGGGCAAGGGGACCACAGTGACCATGCGGCGGAGAATCGCCCGCCGGGCGGGGCGATGAACGCCCCAGCCTTGTCTGCGGGGGAGCTGCTGGCGGCGGCCCGGGCGGGGGACAGCGCGGCTTGCGAGCAGGTGCTGCGGGAGAACAACGGCCTGATCTGGAGTGTGGTCCGCCGGTATTACGGCCGGGGAGTGGAGCCGGACGACCTGTATCAGCTGGGCTGCCTGGGCTTTTTAAAGGCGGTGCGGGGCTTTGATCCCGCTTACGGCACCCAGTTTTCCACCTATGCCGTGCCCAAGATCGCCGGGGAGATCCGCCGCTTTCTCCGGGATGACGGGCCGGTGAAGGTGAGCCGGGGGCTGAAGGAGCGCTCCGCCGCCGTGCGTGGGGCCCAGAGCCGCCTGTCCGCCCGGCTGGGCCGGGAGCCCACCCTCAGCGAGCTGTCGGCGGAGACGGGGCTGGAGCCGGAGGACATCGCCGCGGCGGAGACGGCGGCAGAGCCCGTCCTCTCCCTCCAGAGCGAGACGGGGGAGAACGGCCTGACTTTAGAGGGGATGCTCACCGCCGGAAACGAGGAAGAGGGTCTTATCGAGCGCCTGGCCCTGCGCACGGCTTTAGATACCCTGCCGGAGCGGGAGCGGGAGGTGCTGCTGCTGCGCTATTACCGGGGTATGACCCAGGTACAGACCGCCCGGATCGTAGGCGTGTCCCAGGTGCAGGTGTCCAGGTTGGAGCGCAAAGCGCTGGGGAGGCTGCGGGAAGTGATGAGTTAGGAGTTAGGAGGGATGAGTTAGACGGATTGCCACGTCGCTCCGCTCCTCGCAATGACATATCCGGGTCAGTTTTGCTGTCATTGCGAGGAAGGGCGCAGCCCTGACGCGGCAATCCGTTCCCAACGTCCAAAATAAAAGCCGCGAAGCACACGCTTCGCGGCTTGAAAAATAATCTCTTAATCCTCCAGCATCCGATAGCCGATGCCCAGTTCGGTGTATATGTACTTGGGCTCGGAGGGGTTCTCACCCAGCTTGCGGCGGATGTTGGCCATGTTCACCCGCAGGATCTGGTTGCTGCTGTTGCCGCTGTAAGGGCCCCACACGTGCTGCAAAATGAAGTCATAGGTGAGCACTTTCCCGGCGTGGATGGCCAGCAGCTCCAGGATCTTGAACTCGTTCTGGGTGAAGTGGATCAGCTGGCCGCCCAGGGTGACCTGGTGCTTGGAGATGTCCACGACCAGGTCCTTCACCTGATACACGTCCCGCTGGATGCCCTGGCTGACCTTGATGCGGTCGGCCCGGCGGAGGGTGGTGCGGATGCGGGCCAGCAGTTCGGACACGCCGAAGGGTTTGACCACATAGTCGTCCGCTCCCATGTCCAGGGCCTTGACCTTTTCAGACTCCCGGTCACGGGCGGAGATGATGATGGTGGGCACCTCCTGGGGCAGGTCGCTGAACTGCTCCAGCACCTCCAGCCCGTCCATGTCGGGCAGCCCCAGGTCCAGGAGGACCAGGTCCGGGCTGTGGGAGAAGAACAGGGACAGGCCCTCCTTGCCGCTGGCGGCGGGGATGGCCTTATAGTCGTTGGCGGTGAGGGCGCGGCAGATAAAGTTGCTGATGGCGTGGTCATCCTCGATGACCAGGATGACGCGTTTTTCAGGCATGGTTCGTTTCCTCCATAGGGAGACCGAAGCGGAACACCGCCCCGCCCTCCGGGTTATTGCCCGCGGCGAAGAAGCCGCCGTGGGCCTTGATGATGCTTTGACAGACGGACAGGCCGATGCCCATACCCCGAGAGGTGTCGCCGGAGAGCTTTTTGTCCAGCTGCTTGCCGGCCTGCACGGCCTGGCAGATCTCGGGGGACAGGCCCTTGCCCCGGTCCCGGACCTCCACCACCGCCCAGTCGTCCTGGCGGAACAGGTGCAGGGTGATGTGCTGGGTGTCGCCGGAGTGGCGGATGGCGTTTTCCAGCAGATTCACCATCACCTGCTTGACCAGCATGGGTTCCATGGGAAAATATAGGATGTCCTCGGACAGGTCCAGCTCCACGTGGCAGTCGGGAAAGCGGCGGCGGGTGGTGAGGATGGCGTCCCCGGCCACCTCCTCCAGCATCTCCTCGTGCTTTTTCAGGGGGATGTTGCCGTCTTGAATGCGGGTGATGGACAGCAGATTCTCTACCATAATAATGAGGGAGTCGGCGTCGTTTTTGATGTCCCGCAGCATGGCCACGTTCTGGGGGGAGACCTCCGGGCTGCTCAGCAGCACCGAGGCGGCACCGGAGATGGAGGTGAGGGGGGTGCGCAGGTCGTGAGACACCGCCCGGAGGATGTTGCCCCGGATGGTCTCCCGGGCGGACTCCAGCTGGATGGCCGCCTTTTCAGCGTTGAGCCGCTCGTTGAGCTCGTACAGGGATTTGGTGCGCTTCTCCTGACGGATGGCCTCCGCCCGCTGGTTCTTCGTCCGGGTGGTCAGGGCGCACACCACGCAGGAGATGGCCACCATGGAGATCATGGCCACCGGATAGCCCGCGTAGCTCAGGGAGAAGGCGGCGTATGGCACCATGAAGAAGAAGTTGATGCAGAAGCCGCCGATGATGGAGGAGACGATGCCATAGGCATACCCCTCGGTGAGCAGCGAGATCATGACCACCGCCAGCACAAAGACCAGGGCGGAGTTGTTTTCGCCCCCGGTGTGGTTGATCAGAATGCCGCTGGCCAGATAGGCCCCGCACAGGAACAGGGCGGAGACGATGAGACTGCGGGGCGTCTCTGGAATGCGGAGAAACTGCTCCCGGACTCTGCGGTAAATACGCTTTGCCCAGCTGGGGATAGACACGGCGGACACCTCCTGATGAGATGGAAGATCACAGCAGGTCCCGGCCCGTGGGCCGGGACTATTTTCTTTATTATATCAGCAAACAAAATCGCCGTAAAGGGGGAGAAGTCTGAAAACCGCCGTTGAAAACCCCACCCGGATATGATAGCATGGGAAAAAGAAATAAGAAGCCCAGCCGGATGCTGGGCTTCCAAACAGAACGATTGTAATAGGGGGTCTCCGCCATGAACGAAAAGGAACGCGCGGTCCAGTTTCATATCCAGTGCGCCCAGGGGGACGTGGGCAAATACTGCATCCTCCCCGGCGACCCGGGCCGGTGCAGGGCCATCGCCCAGCGGTTTGACGGGGCGGTACATGTAAAGACCAACCGGGAATTCGAGACCTGGACGGGGGAGCTGCTGGGGGAGCGGGTGAGCGTGGTGTCCACCGGCATCGGCGGACCCTCCGCCGCCATCGCCATGGAGGAGCTGGCCAATCTGGGGGCCCACACCTTTATCCGGGTGGGCACCTGCGGCGGCATCGAGCTGTCCGTCCAGAGCGACGACGTGGTGGTGGCCACCGGGGCGGTGCGCATGGAGGGCACCAGCCGGGAGTATGCCCCCATCGAGTGGCCCGCTGTGGCCGACTATCAGGCGGTGGATGCCCTGGTCCGGGCCTGCAAGGCCCTGGGCAAGCCCTGGCACGCCGGGGTGGTGCAGAGCAAGGACTCCTTCTATGGCCAGCACTCCCCGGGCCGGATGCCCGTGTCCTATGACCTGGAGCAGAAGTGGCAGGCGTGGAAGCGGCTGGGGGTGCTGGCCTCGGAGATGGAGGGGGCCGCCCTGTTCACCGTGGCCGCCGCCCGCCGTGTGCGCTGCGGAGCGGTGTTCCACGTCATCTGGAACCAGGAGCGGGAGGCCGCCGGACTGGACCAAAAAGAGTCTTTAGACACCTCCGCCGCTATCGACGTGGGTGTGGAGGCATTGAAGCTGCTGATCCAGGAGGATAAAAAATAAAAAACGGGGTGGTTTTATGTGGAATGTCACCTGGAGGATTTATATGCGGATCGCATTTTTCCTGGCCTGTGTCAACGTTTTTGCGGCAGGGAAGAAAAAGCAGATGATGTCCCATGTTCTTACATTTGGCAGTTTGATGTTTGGAGCGCTGGCAGTTTTAACGGAACTCAAGATGGTGAACGTGTGGTACGAATTTGGAGAAGCAGTGGAACTGGAAATGCTTCCTAAAATATACCACAGACTGACCATAGAGATCCCGTCGCTGCTGCTGCTAAATCTCATCCCGTTGTTTATCCTGTTTCTGTTAAAGAGAAAAAGATAAAGAGAAGCATTTTATATAGGAGGCAATCCATATGAACATTCAGGACCCCGTTTTTCTGGCACAGGTGGAGCAGGCGGTGCGGGAGGCCGGACAGATCTTTTATGACCGGACCAAGGCCAGCCACATGAAGCACAAGGGGGTCACCGACTTTGTCACCGAGGTGGACCTGTCGGTACAGACCTTTTTAAAGGAGCGGCTGGCTCAGCTCGCCCCGGAAGTGCAGCTGATGGGGGAGGAGAAGGACAACAGCGGCCTGGACTTTGAAAAGCCCATGTGGATCTTAGACCCGGTGGACGGGACCATGAACCTGGTCCACGGCTTCCGCCACAGCGCCGTGTCCCTGGCCCTGGCGGATAAAGGGCAAGTGGAGCTGGGCCTGGTATACGATCCCTATGCCGGGGAGTTATTTTCCGCCCGGCGGGGCGGCGGGGCCTTTGTGAACGGGGAGCCCATCCACGTCAGCGGGGCGAAGCGCCTGGCCGACTGCCTGGTGGACGTGGGGACCAACCCCAGCCAGCGGGAGGCGGCGGACCGGACCTTCCGGTGTCTGCGGGCGGTGTATGACCGCTGCCACGACATCCGCCGGGTGGGGGCGGCCTCTGTGGATCTGTGCTATGTGGCGGCGGGCCGGCTGGACGCCTATGTGGAGAACAGCCTGAAGCCCTGGGACTATGCCGCGGGTCTTCTCATCGTTCAGGAGGCCGGCGGAGCCGTGGTAACGGTGGACGGAGCGGCCCCCTCCCTGAAAATGGGCGGCGACGTCATGGGCACCAACGGGGCCGTGACGGAGGAGCTGCTGGCGGTGCTGCGTCAGGCAGCGAACGGGTGAATATAAATACAGAACAGAGTTTTCTAACAGACCGGCGGAGTTCTCTTCTCTGCCGGTCTGTTCTTGTATAGACGATATCACAATGCAGTGTACTAGTGAATCACCTAATTGCTGTGATGCTGCATAAAGAATAAAGTAAAAATCGAAAAGTTTTTATTGAATTTATCTAAAACATCGGTTATAATAAAAATCGTTAAGAACAGAGGAGAGGAGACCCGATAGATTTTAAGCCTCTCAAAGCCCGGTGGTGCTAGCCCGCGCGGGAGAGAGATAAGGTCAAAGGGTCGAATCGCAAACGCATGAAACCGCTGTTTTTAGAAGAAGGGAAAAGAACGAATTGAAAAGAGGGGTAATAACATGTCATTATTAACGAATCCCGTTCTGGTATCCGTCGTTGTCCTTTGCGTCCTGTGTCTGCTCAAGCTGAACGTGCTGATGTCCCTGATCATCGCCGCTATGACCGGCGCTGTTCTGGGCGGCATCTCCATCCCCGACGCGATGGGCATCCTGTGCGACGGCTTCTCCGGCAACGCCAACACCGCTCTGGCTTACGTGCTGCTGGGCACCTTCGCCACCGCCATCGCCTCCACTGGTCTGGCCGACATGGCCTCCAAGAAGCTGTCCCAGATCATGGGCGGCAAGAGCGCCTCTGTGCTGCTGCTGATCCTGGCCGCTGTGGCCTGCCTGTCTCAGAACCTGATCCCCGTGCACATCGCTTTCATCCCCATCCTGATCCCCCCCATGCTGGCCATGTTCAATGAGATGAAGGTCGACCGCCGCGGCGTGGCCTGCGCTCTGTCCTTCGGCCTGAAGGCCCCCTACATCTCCATCCCCTTCGGCTTCGGTGCCATCTTCATGGGCATCATCGCCGACAACATGACCGCCAACGGCATGGAGACCTCCGTCAGCGAAGTTTCCCACTACAACTGGATGCTGGGCTGCTGCATGCTGGTCGGCCTGCTGATCGCCGTGTTCGTCACCTACCGCAAGCCCCGTGAGTACAAGATGGTCGCTGCCGACACTGCCGCTTCCGATGCCGCCTCCGACCGCTTCACCGCTGCTCACGCCGTGACCCTGGTCGCCATCCTGGGCGTGGTCGTGGTCCAGGTCCTGGCCGACTCCCTGGCTCTGGCCGCTCTGACCGGTGTTGCCATCATGATCGTCGGCGGCGCTGTTAAGTGGAACAAGATCGACGAGCAGTTTGACGGCGGTGTCCGCATCATGGGCCTGATCGGCTTCATCATGCTGGTCGCTGGCGGCTACGCCGAGGTCATGAAGGCCACCGGCGCTGTCAACGAGCTGGTCGAGGCCGCTATCGCCGTCATGGGCGGCAATAAGTGGATCGCCGCCACCGTGATCACCCTGATCGGCCTGCTGGTCACCATGGGTATCGGCTCCTCCTTCAGCACCGTGCCTGTCGTTGCCATCCTGTACGTTCCTCTGTGCCAGCGGATGGGCTTCTCCATCCCCGCTACCATCATCCTGATGTCCGCTGCCGCCGCTCTGGGCGATGCCGGTTCCCCCGCTTCCGACACCACCCTGGGCCCCACCGCCGGCCTGAACGCCGACGGCCAGCACAACCACATCTGGGACACCTGCGTGCCTACCTTCCTGCACTATAACATCCCCCTGATGATCGGCGCCATCGTCCTGTCCCAGTTCGTGTAATTCCTTATAATGCTCATGTATCCCGCCCGGATATTTTCCGGGCGGGATACCAAAGCTAGTTACTGCAAACGAAGGCGGCACAGAAGAAAAATGCCGCCCCAATTTGGAAGGAGTAATTTTAGAATGCTGTACAATCCCAAAGCTATCAAGAACGTGGTCCTGGACGGCCACAGCCTGACCCTGGAGAGCTTCGTCGCTGTCTCCCGCTTCGGCGCCACCGTCGAGCTGGCCCCCTCCGCTCTGGAGGCCATGAAGAAGTCCCGCGCCCTGGCCGAGAAGATCGCCGCTGAGAAGCGCGTGGCCTATGGTATCACCACCGGCTTCGGCGACTTCCAGAAGGTGGCCGTCAGCGCCGAGATGAGCAACCAGCTGTCCACCAACCTGATCCTGAGCCACTGCACCGCCATGGGCGAGCCCTATGCCGACGAGGTGGCCCGCGGCATGCTGCTGCTGCGTGCCAACGCTCTGTGCGTGGGCGTGTCCGGCGTGCGTCCTCTGCTGGTTGAGATGATGATCGAGATGCTGAACAAGGGCGTCACCCCCATCATCCCCCAGAAGGGCTCCCTGGGCTCCTCCGGCGACCTGGCTCCTCTGGCTCACATGTCCCTGCCTCTGCTGGGCCGTGGCCGCGCCAAGTTCGAGGGCGTGGAGATGTCCGGCGCCGAGGCCATGGCCAAGGCTGGCATCAAGACCCTGGACACCCTGGTCAGCAAGGAGGGCCTGGGCCTGACCAACGGCACCTGCGCTATGACCTCCGTTGGCTCCCTGGCTCTGTATGACACCATCTGCGCCGCTCAGATGGGCGACATCATCGGCTCTCTGGACTTTGAGGGCCTGACCGGTCTGCGCAACGCTTTCGATCCCCGTATCCACGCTGTCCGTGGTCAGAAGGGCCAGATGCTGGTCGCCGAGAACATGGCCAAGCTGCTGGAGGGCTCTGAGATCATCGACAACTGCCAGCACGACCGCGTGCAGGACGCCTATGCCCTGCGCTGCATCCCCCAGCTGCACGGCGCTGTCCGTGACGCCCTGGACTATGTCCTGGACAAGGTGGAGATCGAGCTGAACGCCGTGACCGATAACCCCCTGATGTTCCTGGAGGACGAGGCTGTTATCTCCGGCGGCAACTTCCATGGCGAGCCCATGGCCATCCCCTTCGACACTCTGGGCATCGCCGCTTCCGAGCTGGCCGACGCCTCTGAGCGCCGTATCGAGCGTATGGTCAACGCTGCTCTGTCCAACGGCCTGACCCCCTTCCTGACCGTCGAGGGCGGCGTGAACTCCGGATATATGATCGTGCAGTATGCCGCCGCTTCCATGGTGTCCGAGAACAAGATCTATGCCCACCCCGCTTCCGTGGACTCCATCCCCTCCTCCGCCAACCAGGAGGATATCGTGTCCATGGGCACCACCGCTGGTCGTAAGGCTGGCATGATCGTGAAGAACACCCTGGATTGTCTGGCTCTGGAGCTGATGACCTCCTGCCAGGCCATCGACATCCGCCGCCGCCTGAACAGCCACGGCCAGGGCATCACCCCCCTGCACCAGGCCATCTACAACAAGGTCCGCGAGAAGGTCGCCTTCTTCGAGATCGACCGTGAGATCTGGCCCGACATCCAGGCTGTGAAGGAAATGATCTACAGCGGCGAGCTGCTGGAGCTGATCAAGGAGTATATCCCCGACTTCCAGTAATTCTCCCCTTACACTTGTTTTCCCCTCGGGGGCAAGGGCTTTGCCCTTGCCCCCGTTTTTTTCTCCCATTCTTTCTGTATTCCCTGCCCCCGCAGGGGGCGGGGAATACAATGTTTTCTATTGATGGTCAGAACTTAAAAAAAGAAGGAGCGTGTGTCATTATGAAGCTGAACGTACTGCGCGCCGACCCGGCGGGCAACATCACCCTGTTTGTGCTGGACCCCGTGGAGAAGAGCCGCCGGGCGGACGTCGCCGCCCAGCTGATGGCCGTGCCTGAATATAAAGCTGAGCAAGTGGGCTTTGTCTGCACCCCCCAGGAGGTCTATCGTAGATTTTCATTGTATACAACTTCTTTCTGCGTATTTCAACAATCTTATCTACACATTAT